>OMAC01000169.1_pt1 | contig 69623 bp, 61 predicted proteins | sample 1644561 | NCBI WGS metagenome assembly OMAC01 (sample SAMEA103958144, study PRJEB25191) | human gut metagenome
AAAGAAGCCCAGCCGGATGCTGGGCTTCCAACCAAAAATTATTGTAATAGGAGGTGTGTTCCATGCCCATTGATGAGATTGAAGTCATAAAGCAAAAGCTTGTCGATCAGATCAAGCCGATTGGCGTTTATCTGTTTGGCTCTTTTGCAAACGGTACCGCGCACGCCGACAGCGATTTTGACTTCTACATTATTGTAGATGACAGTGAGACGGATCTTCACGCCGTAGCCACTTCTGCATATAAAGCGATTCGCGGCGTGAAGCAGCGCCCTGTGGATATTCTGGTTGGCACAAAAAGCCGCTTTGACGAACGTAAGAATCAGTTCACCGTAGAAAACGAGGTATTCCACAAAGGAGTTCTGCTCTATGGATCAGCAAGTTAAACAGTGGCTTTACTATGCCGCGCAGGATTTAGGCGTTGCCCGGCATCTTTTTGAAAACTATCATCCCAAGCCGCTCGAAATCGTCTGCTACCACTGCCAGCAATCCGCAGAGAAAGCAATCAAAGCCGTAATTGTTTCTCTGTACTGGCCCACCGGGATTCCCAAAAGCCACGATCTTTCTTTTCTGCTGAATCAGATTCACAACTATATCTCCATCCCGGATGCAATCGGCGATGCTGCAGATGCCCTAACGCCATTTGGTACCATGACACGATATCCGAACGAACTGACTGTCGAGGAGCATCATGCAAAGCAGGCAATCGCATTTGCAGAGCAGATTCTAAATTGGACAGCATCTGCTTTGCGATAAAGCAAAAATCACAGTTGCATAACCGAAGCGGTCGCAGACTTGCGACCGCTTTTTTCTGCATTTTGCAGAAAAATCGTATTGCCGCCCTATTTTATAAGTAGAGAGTATTCTTCGTCCATCGCGAAATCTATATATAGTTTTAACGTAATTGACAACCGCAAGATATTGTGCTACTATACTCATGTAATTGATATTTGTGCAGTTCATCGGAACGCAGACCGTATGGTCTGTGCGTGGGGCTTCTCACATTGCACACGTTGGTCAGGTTTGTATTTGAGTGCTGGTAGCATGGTATTTGCCCGCAAGGGGTAGATGTCGCTGCCGGCATTTTTTATATAGATATTCATGCCGGTGGCAGAAAGGAGTGTTATGGCAAAAGCGAGTCTCATCGGGCTGATCACGCAAGGCCCGGAATTGCAGCACAGCGCCAAGGGTGAACCCTATGTCCGCTTTTCCGTAGCCGAGTACGTCGGATTCGGTTTGCAGCGGCACACGCAGTTTGTTGACGTGTGGGCATGGGGCTACATGGCGCAGCGGCTTGCAAAGTGCAATCTGAGTAACGGCGATTATATCTTTTTGAGCGGCACGTTGGAGTTGGAAGAGTTCACAAAAAAAGACGGCATCACAAAGGATAAACGCTTGAAGCTCAGATTGGACGATTGGGCGCCTGTTCCGCAAAAGCGGGAAACAGTCCGTCCAGTACAGAATGAAACAGAGGTTTTTCCCGTCTCTGCCGAACAGATCGACGGTGACCGGGAAGAACTGCCGGAATAAATCCGGCGCAGCGGAAGAGGAACCGCACCAGATGATTCAGAAATGATTCGTCGGTGCGGTTCCTCTTTTTTTGTTTTTCTAAAAAAATGTATTTGAAAGGTGGCAATTTTTTATGAAACGATCCAGTCCCCTCTGGGGAAGTGTCTCCGTCCTGATCGGTGTGGTCATTGCGATCCTGGCGCTGGTGCGCGGCGCATGGCTCGTCCCGCTTTTGCTCCTGACCTTTACGGCGTGGGGTCTGTGGGTGGTCATGTTCCAGCTTCAGCCCGCGTGGGATTCCATCCGCGGATACCGGAAGAAGGAGCACGACGCCAGACGGCAGCGGGAAGCATCGCTCTACAGCACAGCACAGGCCAATGCCGACGCCATGCAGCTTTTGCTGCGGCACGTTAACCATCGGATCTCTGCGTATCTCAAATCGGTCTATCCGAGCGCCCGCTGGGAGTGGACAACCGGGAACCCAACTGCGCTCGTTATGCAGGGCGGCACCGGTCGAATCCGCGTGTATGGTATTGAAGAATATGACTATGCGGACGTTCAGATCGACCGCAACGGGAATCTCTCTTGTAATCTCCTGAAAGTCGTGCCGGTGCAACCGCGTATGGATGCGCCGACGCCGCCGAACCAGCAGCCGGTCGATCCGCAGGTCTGGTATGACGTGGAGGGACGTGAAGTATTGGAGCGTGTAATCGCCGATCTGGATTCCCGCGGCCATAGCAGCCTGACACTGAAAGAGGACGGCAGCGTGTGCGTCCATGAGGATGACGACACAAAGGATATTCCGCAGGAACACCTCACCGCCTTCCCGCCGAAAGTCTATTGGCCGCGTCTGGGACAGGTGTTAGAAAGCGAAGGCTTGAGTGCACGTGTTCAGGATCACGAGATCGCGGTATCATGGTAATTTTTTTGCGAATTTTTTTAGAAGGGAGCGAAAATTCGAATGAAAAGCGGACGCAGTATTCAGGATGTGAGCCGCGAGATCCTGCGCCAGCAGGAGGCAAAGGCAGACTATCTGGTCGCAACCGACCGCCTGCACATGGATACCTGGGGCGACAGCCCTGTGATCCGTGTGCTCGACCGCGAGGGTATCGACCAGATCGAGCCGCTGGAAATTCAGCAGACCGCACACCAGCAGATCGGCACCTATCTGGACATTCCCAGCAAGTATTATGACCGGATGCTCCAGCGCGATCCCGCGCTTCTGAGCTACAACGTCAATCGCTGGTTTCAGAAAGAACCGGAGCAGAAGCTGCTGCGCACGATGGACGGCAAGGCCAGAGCGTTTCTCAGCAACCGCTATCGCCGCATCGACAATCTGGACATCGCCCGCGTTGTTCTTCCCATCATTGGCGAAATGGAGGGCGCACGCTTTGAAAGCTGCGAGATCACTGACGACCGGATGTATCTAAAAGTTGTCAATCCGCGCTTGCAGGCAGAGGTGGTTCCCGGTGATATTGTGCAGGCCGGCATTATGATCTCCAACAGCGAGACAGGACTTGGTGCCGTCAACATTCAGCCACTTATTTACCGGCTGGTATGCTCCAACGGCATGGTCGTAAATGAAGCCGGCACCCGCCGGGCGCACATCGGCCGCGTGAACACCACGGATGTGAACTTCACCCTCTATTCCCAGCAGACGCTGGATGCAGAAGATCGCGCGTTTGTCTTGAAGATTCAGGACACTGTGCGCGCTGCCGTTGACGAAGCCAGATTCTCCACGGTGCTGGACCGAATGCGGGAAAGCAAACAGGCGCAGCTCAACACGCAGGACTTGCCCGGTCTTGTCAAGCTCGCCGGTTCCAGCTTCGGTATCCTGGAGGAAGAAGGCAAGGGTGTTTTGCAGCATCTGATTGAAGACGGAGACTTTACGCTCTATGGTCTCGCAAACGCTGTCACGCGGTTCAGTCAGGATGTTGAAAGCTATGACCGCGCAACGAAGCTGGAGGAGATCGGCTACAGCGTGATGACGATGTCGCCGCTGCTGTTCCAGAAAATCAACCAGGCGCAGGTCACGAGGATTGCCGCATGACGGCAGACAGTTTAATTTGAAAAGGAGAATTTTTATGAGTTTTCAGAATAACAACGCAGTTGATGTGTATCAGGATTTTATACTTCCCACGGCGCTGGGCAGCGACTTTTCGAGCGAGGATCTTGCCGACGATATGGACGGCCTGCAGCTGACCATGCAGCGGGTCAAGATCCCCGGCGGCGGGAATTTGCAGTTTGAGATCCGCAGCGACGACCCGGACAATCCCGACTATGAGCGCAAGCTCGTCGGCGTGATTCTCTATCACCATTTCGCCAACGCCTACTGGCCGGAGGGCAGCGAGTACGACGACAACGTGCCGCCATTCTGCCAGTCCTTCGACGGCAAGCAGGGCTACGGTGAACCGGGCGGCGTCTGCGCAGCCTGTGCATTCAACCAATTCGGCAGTACGGCAAACGGCAGCGGCAAAGCCTGCAAAAATATGCGGCAGGTCTATCTGCTGCGCAGCGGCGAGTATCTTCCGCTGCAGCTCTCCCTGCCGCCCACAAGCCTGCGCCCGTTCAATGATTTCATGAACCTCGCCTTTGTCGCCCGCCGGCGTCCCAGCTATTCCGCCATCGTGGAGATCGGTCTGAAGCGCGCGGAAAGCGGCGGCTACACCTACAGCGTCGCTACCTTCCGAAAGGTGCGTGATCTGACAGGCGAGGACCTCGCGGCGGTCAAGAGTTATTCGACGAATTTCAAGGAGCAGGTCAAGACGCTTCTGGCGCAGCGTGCGGAGAATTACAAATCTGAGGTGGAAGAGTTCGCAGGGGCGGCTCCACTGGAGCTTGCCGACAATGGCGACCACTTTTCCTATCCGGGCGTCATTGACGGCGAACGCGACGAGCTGCCGCTCTAAACAAAAGCTATCAACAAAGCTTGCTCCGCTGAGCAAACGGCAGATGCGATTTGCCGAAAAGAATCACAAGCTGGTCTATGCGTTTTTGCAGGAGCAGCGGTATGATCCTGGCGAATATTACGATCTTGCCGTTATGGGCTACCTGCGTGCCGTGGAACGCTATTGTTCCCATGCCCATCTGCGCCGCTTTTCGTTCTCCACCGTCGCTTACCGCGCGATGCAGCAAAGCATTGTGTCGTGGAAGCGCGGAGAGAGCCGGCGCAGGCAGGCAGAGGAAGCCTACTGTGCGCTTTGCGGCCGCAGGGAGAACGTTTGTGACGCGGAGCTTTCGGAAGCATATTTCTTCTCGGAGCTGCAAAAATGCGGAACGCCGCAGCAGGCCGCGTTTGCGCTGCTGCGCCTGCATGGGTACAGCATTGCGGAGATCGCCGCGCGGTACAAGCTCGACCCGCGACGTGTACGCCGGATGCTCAAAAGCCTGTATTCCGCCTATCTGCGGTTCCGTGGGGACGGAAAGGAGGCGACAAAATGAAGGATCAGCACACAAGGATGCTCCACGGGCGGCTGCTCCGGCCATTAAAGGTCGGCAGCAGCGCGCTCATCGACCACGAAGGGCAGTTTATTCTGACCTCGCTGGTCACATCCATTCAGGTGCAAAATGAACAGGAAGCAAAGTTTGAAACGCTGAATACGCACTATCATGTGAAGTTTTCTCCGCTTCAAGCGGCAGTTGCGGCGTCAATTCTGATGGCCGTCGCTGCATGAATGAACCCCCTGCGGCAGTCTCCCGTCTGACTGCCGCAGGCCCCGCTGACCGCAGCCACAGTTTTGTGGCTGCGGTTTTTCCATCAGGAGGTTTTATGAACGAACAGATTATCCCGGTTTCCGGGAATCAAAAAATCGCGTTCCAGTGCCAGCGGTGCAGCGCCTGCTGCCGCCATGTAGAAAACAAGGTCATGCTGGAGCCATACGACGTTTATCAGCTTGCTCTTCATTTTCAAAGCGAAGGGCAAACCGTCAGGCCGGAGGATATCTGTGCGCAGTACGCACACCCCATGCCGCTGGAACTGTATTTCCCGATTTTTCTGCTGAACGCCGTGGGCGAAGATCAACATTGCATTTTCCTAAACGGGAATCATTGCAGCGTCTATGCACATCGGCCGCGCGCCTGCCGAATGTACCCATTCACAGTGGATGCAGGGCGGCGCGGTAAGGACTTCGAGTATTTTCTCTGCACGGATTACCCCGGTCACTTCAGCAAAGGCCGCATCCGAGTCAGCGACTGGTTTTATGAGAATTTCTCCAAGGATGCCCGGCGCTTTGTGAAGGCTGATTACGCAGCAGTTCGTCAATGCGGCAGGCTGCTGCGGCAGATGACGCCCGCGCAGGTCAAGCACACGCTGTTTCAGCTTCTGTTTTACCGCTACTGGAACTATGACCTGAGCGAACCCTTTCAGGAGCAGTTTGAGCGCAATCAACGAAATCTTCTTGCATTTCTGCAAGAGCAGATTACAGAAAGCGGAGGATCTGTATGAGGTATGCAAGGATGCGTCCGGAGGTGTGAAGCGTGGGAAAAAGTGTACCATCCTATTTGAGAAACACCCATCAGATAGAATTTGTGAAGATCTTCCGCTCTCTCTGCGGCCGGCACGGACGCTGGGAGATTTGGCAGGACTTCATAACGCTTGCCGCAATCGAGATCTCAAACGCAGTTGACCGGAGCCACGCCGCAGAACGTGGGAAAACGTATAAGATGATTGCTGAAAAATACAAACCTGACGAACTGCACAGGTTTGCGCTGATGCTTCAGGAGGTCATAGCAGGAATGGAGCAGAACTCGGATCAGGATTTTTTCGGTGAGCTTTACATGGTGCTGGAACTGAGAAACAAACACATCGGACAGTGCTTTACACCGTACGATGCCTGCCGTCTGATGGCCGACCTCACCACTCTGGATATCCGAACGCGCATCGCGCAGGATGGCTGGGTATCCGTCAACGATTCTGCCTGTGGGTCTGGCGCGATACTGACCGCGTTTGCAAACGCCTGTCTGCGGCAGGACGTGAATTACCAGACCTCTGTGTTCTTCGTGGCACAGGACGTAAGCTATATTGCAGGTCTGATGTGCTATTTACAACTCTCACTTCTGGGCTGCGCCGGATACGTTGTCATTGGCGATACGCTTCTGCATCCGATTACTGCGCTTGACCGTCGGGGGCTTATCCCACAGCCGGACATGGATATCTGGTACACCCCGTTCTATTTTCGGGATATCTGGCAAGGGCGCCGTATTTGCGCGCAGATGGATCTGCTGCTTCAGTCGGACAATAAGCCAGCCGGTAAAGTGAACACTGCTGTACCAACGCTACCTCTGCAGGAAACGAAAGCCGGACAGCTTACCCTGTTCTGACAGGAGCAGGCAGCGCAATTTGTAAAAATCAATAAGCTGCCTGTATCTCTGGAAAAGCAGCTTACCAAAAACGGAGGTTATACATGAATCGATCCAGAATCGCCGGTGCAGTTCTTCTGCGCTGGGAAGATTGCACATCCATTCTTTCGAAGCACCTGACAACGTTGCTGCAGCGTCCGATTCAGCTGTGCAGCATGGTAGAAGACTACGACTACTGGTGCGTCGCGTTAAAAACCGGAAGATTCTCCATCCCGGAGCTTCATGTTCTGCTGGATGCGGTTTCCGCAGCCACGGCAGACTTTCCGGATCTGATCCCGGAGGATTCCGACCAGACACGCTCATTCAGCATGGAGTTCTCTCGCGCGCTTTTACAGCATTTTTTACACGCAAGCTGGCGCTACGAACATCTCACCGAGGAATATTTAATGGTGATCGATGCAGATGTCGCCATCCCGGAATACTGCACCACAAATGGAGGAATACAAGATGTCTGATGCAAAACTGATGCTGCCGCTGTTTTATAACGGTATGTTTAACCGCGACGGCCGCAAGATTCGCGCTGTCCACAACTATGACGTTTCCAATGGGGAGTATTCCTATCGCCTTTGGACACAGGCTGGACAGCCGGATATGGACTATCCGCGAAGTGAATCCGATCGGTATCTGCTATATGTTGAAATTCAAGGGTACCTTGTTCCGCTGGGCATGACGGAATATCGCCTGACTGAGCGCTGCGGATATCTTCCCGCTATGCAAGAGCTGTATGGCGGCGTAAAGAATCGGAGCGCATATTTTAACAGCCTGCAGAAAAATGGCGTAGGAGAAGCCATTGAACGCGAAGATTCGGTAATCTATCACCTTGGCAAAAAATCGCCCCTGCAAGCGAACTATATTCGCGGCATTCTCGATGAGCACCTTCAGCAGTATGCCGCCAGCAAAGAAAGCGGCGGAGAAGCCTTCCCGGATTATATCGGCGCATTGATGGCAAATGAACTTGACGCTTGTATCCAGCTTGCTGAAACCTATAAAACGCATAAACAGCAGGAGGATGAAATCCGGCAGGCGCGGATCGCCGAGCAGGAACGTGCGCACCGGCAAGCTGTCAACGCCGAGAAAGAAAAGGTTGTTCACGCTGCGCTGCAAACCATCCGCAGCGGTGGTACACTGCAAAATGTTTCGCTTCGCTACTATAAGGACGACGGTACACTGGTGGAAACCTCGCTGATTTTGTATCTGATGCGGGAGTATCACGTCAATGTGCCGCTCCGCACGCAGGGCTGGATCAAGGAACGCTTGACGGCCGCTACCGTTCAGGAGGATTTCTGCGGCTCGGTTACCTACTACCGCGCAAAAAAAGAGCCCTTGCTCACAGAAGTTCTTTGACTGTATGCGCGATCTGATTCAGGCTGTCCACGACGCGAAGGAGGCAGCCGCATGATAAAAATGTGTGTCCGGTTCTATCCGAAATACGACGTGGAGCTTACATGGAGTTCTCTTCGTTCAGGCTTCGCCTATGACCCTGATGCGCGAATCTGCATACGCTGCGGAGGTCCTCTACGTCCCCGCCTGGAAGAAAACGCACGCAGCAGGGTGATGAACGTCCAGATTTGCCCGGAATGTGGAATAGATGAAGCCCTCCGTGACGCCCGCGACGACGTCTTGCCTATGAGCGAGTGGTACATCGTAAAAAACCATTATTTTGGCGAGATATACGATCCCGACGCAGCTGTGCTAATGCCAAATTGCCGGTTCTCATGCCTTTTCTGTGCAAGGCAAAAAAGGCTGCCGCCAGACAATGCAGATTACCCGGTTGCATTTGTTGCTTCCTCTCGTTTTGATTTTGATGGCAAGCAGTGGCGAACAGCGTGGTTTGCGGATGAAACGTTCCGTGATGAAAAGGAGCTGCTGGATGAAATTGACGCATTTCAGAATCGGCTGTTCCGGCTTCCGGAATTTCAGACGCTACGCGATATGACCCGTATGTGCAAGCTCTATGCTGGACGCACCAAGGCTCCGACAGAGTTCCAACTGTTTTCAGAGACAAGGAATTTCTACATCTGGCTTCAGATGACTACGCGAGAAAAACGCACCACCTGTATATCAACTATTACCTGAAGGATTGGAAATATTTATGAGCGTTACACCAAACGAGAAACACTACAAGGAGGGAACTAAAAAGAATGAATGACCCTGTTTACGAGCAAATGTGGCAGTTAATTCAGAAGCTCCGGCAAGCAGACATCGCCTACTATAAGCATGACGCGCCGGTCATGAGCGATCTGGAATATGACCGTCTGATGGACGAGCTGGTCGCGCTGGAGGAAGAAAGCGGCGTGATCCTGTCCGGTTCGCCCACGCAGCGCGTAGCCGGTGAAATCTTAGAGATACTGGCAGAGGTTCGGCACACAAAGCCCATGCTTTCTGCCGCAAAGACAAAATCTCTGGAAGACCTGAAGCGTTTTGCGTCTGGCCGGGATGTGCTGCTTTCGTGGAAGATGGATGGGCTTACGCTTGTCCTCCGATATGAAAACGGGCATCTCGCGCAGGCAATCACGCGCGGCCGCGACGGCATCATCGGCGAGGATGTGACCCACACCGTAAAGACCTTTCTCAACGTACCGCTGACCATCCCTATTTTAGAAGCCTTTGAGGTTCGCGGAGAGGGCGTTATTTCATGGAAAAACTTCGACGCCATCAATGCGGAGCTGGACGACGCCTACAGCCATCCTCGAAATCTGGCAGCCGGGAGCGTGCGAAAACTCGATGCTTCGGAGGTAAAGAAACGGAGGCTGGAGTTTTGGGCGTTTGATCTGGTCAGCGACAGCTTGGAATCCGGCAGTAAGCGGGTGCAGCAGCAGCTTTTGGCGCGCTGCGGTTTCAGCGTGGTTCCGTATCTTTATCTGCCGTCTTCCAGCAGCGCCCATGATCTGGAGCTTGCTATTTCCAGTATGCAGCCGGCCAAGTTTGCATACCCTGTCGACGGTCTTATCATGGAATATGACGATCTTGCATATGGCAAAAGTCTCGGCGCTACCGGGCACCATGAAAACCGCCTGATCGCGCTCAAATGGGCAGATGAGCTGTATGAAACCACATTCCGAAGCGTGGAGCTTGCAACGACGCGCACTGGAATGGTCAGCCTGACCGCGCGGTTCGATCCTGTCAATATGGACGGCGCAACGGTCAGCCGCGCCTATCTGCACAATCTGGACAACTTCCGTGCGCTTCAGCTGGGGCCCGGTGATACGGTTTGGGTGTATCGCGCGAATATGATCATCCCGCAAATTGCGGACAATCTGACGAAGAGCGGTACATACCGGATTCCCATGTACTGCCCCTGCTGCGGCGCAGCACTGGAGGTTGGGGAAACGACCGGCGGAACGCATCAGCTTTTCTGTTGGAATCGAAGCTGCACGGCAAAGCTGGTACAAAAATTTGTCCACTTCTGCGATAAGAGCCGAATGAACATTGAAGGTCTGTCGGAGACGACGCTGGAAAAGCTGATAGGGCATGGATAGATTCATACGTTTGCGGATCTGTATGAGCTGGAGCAACACCGCGACGCTATCATTCAAACAGACGGCTTCGGTGAAAAATCCTTCGAGCGGTTACAAGCCGCCATTGAGAAAAGCCGCAGCTGCACACTGGCAAAGTTCATCGCCGGGCTTGGTATTCCGACCGTCGGTCGTCATGCCGGGCAGGAGCTTGACCGCTGCTTCGCCGGTTCATGGGAGGCATTTGAAGCTGCCATTCAGAAGGGTTTTGATTTCACGCAGCTGCCGGATTTCGGCGCTGTGATGCAGGAGAACATTTACACATGGTATGCGGACACGGAAGAAGCAAAGCTCTGGCGTCCGCTGTTGGATAAAATTCATTTTACAAAGGAGACAACACCTATGAGTATTTCGAAAGAATCCCCGCTGTACGGCAAAATCGTTGTAGCGACCGGAAAGCTGGAGCATTATACGCGCGATGGTATCCAGAGCAAGCTTCTGCAGCTTGGCGCGATCCCGGCGTCCTCTGTGACGAAAAAGACGAACTACCTGATCGTCGGCGAAAAAGCCGGAAGCAAGCTGGCAAAGGCACAGCAGCTCGGCATTCCGACACTGACAGAGGAAGAATTTGAAGCGCTGCTCGCAGGATGAGGGGGCTGAAATGAAACGAACGATCCTTGCATATCTGGAAATAGACGATGACCTCGCTTTTGAAAGGATAGACGATGGACCGATTGCCTATCTGGAAAAAGAATCCGGCTGGCTTGCGCAAAGCGGCATCTTTATCACGGACGCCGCCATTGCCGATGCTGACACAGCTGACCCGAAAGAAGCCTATCTCGTATATCTTGCCAGATTCGCCTTTGACCATTTGGGTGACGAGAACATTTCCCCGATGTCCTATGAGAAGTGGCAATCTAAGTATCTGGACATCTCGCCGGTCGACGCAAACTCCAAACCGCCGGCAGCGGGGTACATTCAGGAAGTGGTCAAGACCATCCACGATCTCGGCGATATTGGGCTTAGGGGAAGGAGCAGCTGCAATGAACGAGAATGAAGTCAAAGCGCTGATCGAGCGCTTTGCAAAAAAGCAGCAGGGCGGGCACTTTGCCTGCCCGCGCTGCGGAAAGATGTCGATGGATACTGAGAGCGTTACACGAAACGCGCTCAGCCGCCGAGCGACCGTCTATATATGTGACGCCTGCGGAACGCAGGAGGCTATTGAGGATATGATGGGCAGCCGCGATCCATTAACGGCGTGGGCGATTGCCGCCGCACCTGAGAAGTGGCGTATGAGGTAAAAGAACAATAGCCATAAACGCGAGGAGGAACTGCTGTTCTATATGGAGTGCTGGTGCGAACTGCAGGGCTTTTGGGCAGAAGCTGTGCGGGATAACGCGGGAGAATATCCGTTCGCAGAGGATGTTTTGAACCTGATGCGCAGCATTGAAAGGAAATACGAACAGTGACTAAAAAAAATGGAGGATACTAAGATGAGCAAATCATTGACACCCAAAGAACAGACAACATCCAGCAACGCAATAAATGTCACCGCTCCCACGAGCTGTGAAGAGCAGTGCGCCACGCCGAAGCTGCGGCTGGAGTACCTTGGACGCGATAGCTGGGAACGTCCCGTATATGCGTGTAACGGCCGTCTCTATGTCGATGTTGATCCGCGCAGGAGCAGGCCAACCGCTATCTACACGAAGCAGGGCAACGCCTATGAGGGCGAACCATGCGACCCAATACCGGAAGGAACAATCATTGAGTTTGTTCCCGAGCGTGATACATGGTCTTTTTGAGAGAAATGCCGCCCCAGCAAAACTTATTGCAGGAAGTGTCACTTTGAATCGGTATTTTCGCACGATACAAAGTGTGCTGGATTCCCGCTGGGGCAAGCTTCAATAATATCCGTAACAGGGGCGCAGAGTATCTCTGCGCCCCATCCATATATCAAAATGAAGGAGTCTACAAATATGAGCAGTGAAATTTACTACGAAAAAGCATTCATTTCTATTGGGAACAAATTTATTCCGCTCGTCTGCCACGGTTCTACGAATACCTATGAATTCAACTGGAACGGACGCGAGGTCGCGGAGCGGTACTGGTCTGTTCTGAATCGCCCATATCGCGGAAGAAGCCTCTTTACGAGTGAGGAAATTCAGAGAATCGCAGAAACCTATGAAGGCTTCAGCCAGGACAACTGCGGCGGTATGCGCAAGAGCCGAAACCGTGCGTTTGACGCCGGCGAGTTCCAGAAATGGTTCCTCGCGGGTCTAAAGAACGCACACACCATTGAGGAATACCGCCAATACGGAAATTCTGTTGTCCTTACCAACCTGCATACGCAGAAGACAACGTATATTTCTACAGCCGAAGCCTTTCTAACCGAGTTTTCCCGCATTGGAGAGCAGAACATCGACATCCGATTTGACTCCTGCCATAACTTCCATCATCCGCCGCGTATCGGCAAAACGTCAAAATTTGATAAGCTCAAACAGTTCTACGTGCTGAAAGCGTGGAGCGGATATTTTGTAAAGCGGACGCGGCGCGGCGTTATGACCATCCGCACGACCGATCCGACAGTTGCAACGGTGCGAAAATTCATGACAGAAAAAGCCGCGCAGAAGTATATGGAAGAAAACAAAGCATACTTTTCATGTGTTACCTTTTCTGTTGAATGTGTCCGACCGAAGCAAGCAGCAACGGCAGCGTAATCGCGCCACCGTACAGAAAGCTGGATTAGAGCTGAGGATTGGACAGGTTTTTACGGGGTTACGGTTACAGTGCCTTGACGATAAGGAATAATTCGTCTATAATTAAAACAGAATAAATCCTTGGAGGGATGCTATATGATGATTCGTTCTGCAACCGCCCTTCGGAATGACTACGATGGCATGGTGAAGCTCTCGACCGAAAAGCAGGAACCGATCTATCTGACGCGCAACGGCGACGGCGAAATGGTCTTCCTGCCGATCGAGCTTTGGGAAAAACGGCAGGCAGAGCTGGAGCTTTTCGCGGAAATGCTGCGCCGGGAGCAAAATAAACTCGCCGGTGCAAGAACGTATTCCGCAAGCGACCTGCGCACTGATGTAGAGGATGTCCTTCGTGAAAGTTGAGTGGTTAAATGAGGCGCGGAATGAATTTCTGGCCTTCCTGAAATTCTACAAAACCGAAGTCGGCACTCCCTACGCGAAAAAATTTGCGGATAAAGTCCTTCATGCCACAGAGCAGCTTGCAGATTTCCCGGAGATGGGCGTACTCAAATATGATACCCTGATGGGCAAGCACGATTTTAGGGCGTTATTCATCGACCAGTATGTCTGCATCTATAAAATTGAGATGGATACGGTTTATATCTACCATTTTGCAGATGCCCGAAAGAATTATTTGTACCATATCCTTGGCATGGAATAACAGCAGCCGTGCGGTTTCAAGGAAGCCGTACGGTCTTCTTACGCCCGGACAGATGTCAAGTCCGAATTGTGCTGATTTTTTATCGCATATTTCGTCACTTCGCGCATAGCCAGCCACAGCATCTTGTGGTATCATACTCCCGTTTGTTTGACACCACGACGAGGAGGCACATCATGCAGTACACCGACAACGAAGCCGCTTTGATCGGCGGCTTGATCTCCACCTATTTTCTTCGTCCGGCTGTATCCGCCGCACTGAAGGATTCTTATACCCGTGTGCTGGAGCATCTGCGCACAGGCCGGGTGTCTACCGCCGATCTCAAGCAGATTCAGAAAGCGCTGGCATTTTTGACGCCGACCTGTCAGATGTCCAGAGAGGCTCAGCGCGACCTGATGGGCGCCAGCCTGAAGACGACGGCGCTACTAAGTTCCTGCCGCTGATTGCGAAAACCACAAATCGTCAGAAATGCTGTCGGCTTACGTTCCGGCAGCATTTTTTCTATATAGGAAAGAGCGCCCCGAAGGGCGCTCCTCGCAGATGAAACAGGTCACATACGGAATTTACGGATGCACAGGAAAAGCTGGATGCAAAGCTCTTGATACAGATCTTCATCCCATACACCGTCAATAACGGATTCCTTGGTCAGTAATGGTTGGTACATTTCCAGAATTTTCTCGTTTGCGAGGTCATCTCCGCTTTTGGCAAGAATCAGAAGCTCGTAGAAATTCATGTTTCCTCCTCCAGTTTCTCCCGGATGCGGCTCAGTGCGCGATAATAGATCGCGGCCGCGCCTTTATATCCAATCTGTAATTCCTGTGCGAGCTCGGTAAACGAGCGCTCCTCCATAATTCTTGCCAGCAGAATATATCGTTCACGCTTTTGAAGCTGGTCAAGCGCTTCGAGGACTGCTCTGTACTCCATCAGCAGCTCCATTCTTCGGAAGTATTCATCTTCCCATGCTTCTGCAGAGATGGGCTGCCGGTCAGGTTCCATCGGTCGTTCATGCTGTTGCTGTCTGTGACGCTGAGAAATGTAGGCATTCTTTCTCCGCTTCAGCGCAACTTGAAGATAGGCGGTAAATTGGTTCTGAATCTGATATTCTTCACGGCTTCCGTCATTTCTATATTGCATGATTCACCCTCCGTATCCGTCTGTTTTCTGGCGAACAGGACGGTATACGGGAGGATTTCTGCATCGGTTTGGTCTAAAAAATCGTAAATAGTCACAGCCGGTTTCATGCTTGCACAAATAATCAACCACAAATGGAAATGATAACTCAGAAAGGCTTTGCTGTATGGATAAAACGAGAAAACTCTCCAATGCCCAGCTTGGATGTTTTCTCTCCTTCACTGGGGTATGCTTGTCTCCTTATTTCACAGTAGCAATGTGCTAAACGGAATATTAAATTCCAGTATATACAAAATCCTCCTTCCGGTTTTCTCTGGAAGGAGGATTTATCCGAGTGTCAACTTTGGTAACTATTATGGTCTAAGATATAGAATCGGGCACACTCGAAATGCCGCCGTGCTTCGTCGTGGAAAGTCCCGCGGCCCGGCAGGCAAAAGATACGATCTCGCGCAGCTCCGCTTCGCCAAGATCCTCCGGGGCTTTCCCGGTCTGGAGCAGCTTCCACACGGCGCTGCCGCCGAAAATATCGCCCGCGCCGGTCGTGTCCACGACCGTGATGCCCTTCAGGCTGTCCACGTGGCCGCTTGCGCTGCGGTTCTGGAACCAGCAGCCGTCCGCGCCGCATGTCACGAACACGAGCTTCACTGGGAAGTGGTCCAGAATATACTGTGCGCCCTCCCGCACGCCGAGGCCGAACAGGAATTCGACCTCCTCGTCGCTGATCTTCACCACGTCGGCCTGCGCCAGGCCCCAGAGCATCTGCTCCTTCGCCTCATTGAGATCGTTCCACAGCGGCTTGCGCAGGTTCGGATCGTAGGTGACGAGCTTGCCGTGTGCCTTTGCATATTCCACGGCGCGGTACGTCGTCGTCCGCACCGGCTCACCCGTGAGTGAGAGTGTCCCGAAGTGGAATACCTGTGTCTCGTCGATGAGCGACAGATCCAGCTCCTCAAATGTCAGCTGCGTATCCGCACCGGGCTTGCGCGCAAAGGCAAACTCCCGGTCGCCGTTCGCATCCAACGTCACGAACGCCAGCGTTGTGAACACATCGTCCGCCGCCACAAGTCCCTTTGTCTCGATTCCCGCGCCCCGCAGCGTACTGGTCAGGAGTTTTCCGAATGTGTCCGTTCCCACCTTACCGAGCATCCCAGCCTTTCCGCCGAATTTGGCGATCGCAGCAAGGAAGTTTGCCGGGGCTCCACCCGGATGCGCGGTCATTGAGGGATAGCCGTCCGGGTCGACCGACTGCGTTGTAAAATCGATCAAAAGCTCGCCAAGCGCAACTACATCATACATTCTTTTTCCTCCGTAATTGTAATGCTCCATTGATTCTCATACTTTGCTCCCGGCGCAAGATGGATGAGATCGCTCTTGCAGCTCAGCTCCTCCACCACGTCCTGCCGCGACGGAAGCGACGCCCACGGCTCAATGCAGACATACGGCGCATCCGTATGCGGCATATGCCAGATACCGAGATACGGCATCTGCGGATAGGCTACGGTCACCGATCTGCCAGTTTTCTCTGAGCGTAGGCTCACGCACCGTGCCATATTTTTCAGCACGATCGCATCCTCGTCGAACAGCTCGTGACGCAGGCGAATGGTCGTACCGTTTTCCAACGGGAAGCATTCTGTCTGACCGTTGAGATAGCAGTCTCCGGTAAAGCCAATACGATCTGGCAGACATGGCTGTGAAAAACACAGTTTATAGTCTTCAAAGCCAGTGCTGCCGGTCAGCGGAACTCGGAAGCCCGGATGCCCGCCGATGCCAAACGGCATCTCTTTTTCGTCCTCATTGCAGACGGAATACGTCACATGGACCGTCCAGCCGCGCAGCGCATAGCGTACCCGGAATGTAAAGCGAAACGGATACTGCCGCAGCGTCTCCGGTGTCTGCCGCAGACAGAACGCAGCAGAATCGGAAGACTGTTCTTCGATAGAGAAAACAGAATCCTTTGCAAATCCGTGGATATCCATCGAATAACGTTTGCCGCAGAGCGTATAACAGCCATCTGTCAGGCGCGCAACATACGGAAACAGCAGCGGTGCGCGATCCGGCCAGTATTGTTTGTCGCCGTTCCAGAGAAATTGTGTTCCTTGTTTGGAGCCAAGCTCCATCATCTGTGCGCCGAGCGGATCGACACACAGCGTCAGGTTTTCATTTCGCAGCGTCAGCATCCGTCAGTCTTTTGCCGCCGGATACTCATTGCAAAGCAGCCGGTAAGGCGGCTCATCTTCCTCGATCTTCGGAAAACGGCCAACCGGCGGATTGAAGCGGTTGTCGGTGTTGTCGTCGTTGCTCTGGCTGACCTCGCCCAGCAGGACGGGACCAGTGCCGGGCTCAACCGAAAAATCATGATACAGGCCCTGATAAACGAAAATGCTTTCACCGGGTTTCAAACGGACCTGCGTCCCGGCCGGAACGGTATAGCTTTTACCGTCGGTGTGGACTTTCACGTCAGATTCATAATCGATTTCTTCGTTCGGAAGACGGTTGTACACCCGGATCAATACGTTTCCGCCGCCGCGGTTGATAATGTCCTCAGTCTTGAACCAATGGAAATGGTTCGGTGCGTACTGCCCTTCCTTCAGGTACAGCAGCTTTTCCGCATAGACCTTCGGATATTTGTCTGGCATGGCACGATTTCCGTTGCGAATCGTGATCAGCGAAAAACCAAAGTGGTCAAAGTCGCCCTGACCATAATCCGTGATATCCCAGCCGAGCATGCAATCGCGTACTTCGTCGTATTCGTGCCCCTTGCTTTCCCATTCCTCAGGTGTAAAATGGCAAAAAGGCGGCAGGTAGCAATGCTCCTGTGCGCACATAGCCTCAAGCTCTTTCAACGCTTTGTTGATCTCACTGCGCTTCATAACAGCGCTCCTTTCCATTTTATTTTTATATTCAGGCTCCGCCAGACGGTCCTATTCTGCGCCGTGCGGAGACCGTACTGTCGTTATCAAAAGTTCCGGAGAACAGACCCGTTTTTTCTTGGCCCCGGACGGAAGATCCATCCGGGGCCGGATCATTACTGCTTAGGGAAGATCAATAGAAACTCTTGCAGCGGCTTCGAACATTCTGAGGAGAATGGCTGCGGCCTCGCTGCGCTTGATGGTGCTCGCGGAGTGGAACGTGCCCTTCGCATCGGAACCGGTCAGGATGCCGGCGCGATAGAACTCGTAAATTTCCGGAGCAAACTTGTCGCTCGTCTTCACGTCCGGGATCGCGTTGTCAGCGACCTGATTGACCGCTTTGTAGTCGCTTTCCGCGCCGTGGAAGATATGCACGAACTCGCCGCGCGTGACCGGCGCGTTCATCTGCGCCTTGGTGTAAGCCTGATAGGTCTTCTCAATGATGCCGTTGTTTACCGCATAGCTGACGTAGGTGTCATACCAGTTGGTGCGGCCATTCGTCAGGGTAACCTCGCCCTCGTGCTCCATTTGATAGAGCGCCGCTGCGAGTTTGATCGTCTGTGCAACCGTCAGCGTGCCGTCGGGCTGGAACTGCGTCTTCGTGACGCCGTCGATCAGACCGCTTTCCCACGCTTTCTGCACACTCTCATGATACCATGCCGTCTGCGGAACATCGGTAAACGGAAGTTTTTCCTTATCCGCTTCTGTATTCTTGTTTGCGCCAGCGTTCGGACTGACCGGCTTGACGGTTCCGCCGGAGGGCTTCGAAGGCTTGGTCAGCTTCGGGATGACATGCCCGTAGGAAATCACTGCGTGGCAGCTCTTGCAGCAGATGTCGCCGGTGTAGCCTTCCTCGGTGTAGGTTGCGTCTTTCGCATTAAGAACTTCCGTGCCGCCCACGTGGTTGGCCGGGTCAATCTTCGGGGTAACATCTGCCTCAGTCAGCTCTTCTGCCGCGTTTTCGTCTGCAAACAGCTTGCTGCATCCGGAGCAGGTATAGTATGCCCTGTGACCCTTATCGACGCAGGTCGCGACCACAGCTGGAACCAGCGTCGTGGTATGCGTGATATGGCCGGTTGCGGGCGCGATGATGTAACCGCACTCTGTGCAGGTCTGCGGATCATTTTCCGTTGCTGCTGAACCAGGCGTATGGGCTGCTACATCCTTCTTCTCGTCGCAGCCGGAGCACGCATGCCAGTGATTGGTCGCGTCGCTGCTCCATGCTTCAGACCAGACGTGCTCATGCGTCTTATCCACCCCAAATATGAGGGAATGCAGGTTCATCACCGGGCTCGTGCCGCCATGGAATTTCAGGTAGACATCATGCACACCTGTGATACCTTTCTGCTTCAATTCAGCAGTCAGTTCGCTAAACGTATTCCACTCATTTCCGGTTCCCTCAATGTGAACAAATTCAGCAATGGGTTCACTGTTCAAATCATCCAGATGAACGGTAACCTTAGAATTTTCTACATCTGCATCATAATTCTTCTCTGCATAGGTCAGAGTTATCGTACTGAAGCAGCCTGTCAGGATGTTGAAATCCACACAGCGGTAGCCCACATAGGTTCCAGGCGTCAAACCGCCCAGATTGGAAACCGTACCTTCCACTGCACCGTTTGCGTTTTCCGTCGTCTCGTACTTAACGCCTGCAGATGCGATCTCCGCGCTTACCGCCTCGATTTTTTTCTCTGCCGGCTTCAGTCGAATCATGGAAGAGATCGCATTGTTCAGCGCCGAAATTGCTGCGCCAATTTCTTCAGACGTCGCAGCCGTATCATTATACACATCCATCGCCGATTTCAATACGGTCTGCAGTGTATTCCAGGACTCCGGCGCATAGTCTGCCTGCGTAAGGGCTTCCGCCTCCTGAATTGCAGCAAGGAGCGCCTCCTTGGTGGCTCCGGCAAATTCATTGCCAAGCAGCTCCAGCTCCGCAAGGTAAATCTCCTGACCTGCATTTTCAAATTCGATCTTGTAATAGGAATAGCCAGCCTGCTTCTCTTCAGAAATCGCAAAGGGTCTGGTGTACTTATCACCGCCATCGGTAGGATTGATGTCCCAAGCAAAGCTCTGGTTGCTTCTGGCATCCAACTCGGTCCAATTTTCACCATTCATGGATCCGTAGAACTTCCATGCCTTGGGCGCATGCTCCGCATCCCAACTGGTCAGCGTATACATACTGATCTGGATAGGGTTGGCTAAGTGATATGTCAGATATCCGTTTTCCGTGCCATCCCAGCTTGCATAGCCGCCAGCGTCATGAGCCTTGTTGTTAAACAGCTTTTCGGGGTTTTGGGCATTGGTTGCAATGGTGTCCTCATTTCCGCTGCCTTCATCTGTAGAAACATCCGTCTTGGTATGGTCAACCAGCAGTTGCGGTCTTCCCGTGCCCTCCGTAATGGACGGAGGCATATCATCCTCAGACATCCCCCAAGTGTCGGAAGGCGTGCTGCCCATCGTAAAATCAAGCGTCACATTCTGTCCCTGCAGAACATTTGCCGAAAGGTATGTAGCGGTTTGAACCTTGCCGTTTACAGACAGGCTCTGCACATATTTGTTTTCTCTGCTGACGCCCTTTGCCGAAATTGTAATGGTGTGACCGTCGTCCCGATGGATTGTCACCTTTTCAAACAGGGGTGTGCCAATGGCCGTAACACCATTGCCGTTGGTCAGCGGATACAAACCCATAGCGGAGAGGACATACCAGGCGCTCAATTCGCCGTTATCGTCGTCGCCCAAATAGCCCTGTCCAACTTCTTCGCCCACAAACAGGCGATCCAGCGTATCACGGACAACCTCTGCGGTTTTCCACGGACGGTCTGTATAGAGATACATATAAGGAATGTGGTGCGCAGGCTGGTTGGTCATATGGACCTGCCCCTGCTTCGCATCACGGCCTTCCCAGTTTTCCTTATGGCCGGTCCACGAACCTGGATTAGCCGTGCTTTCTGCCGCGTAAGCTTCATCCAGCTTATCGCCCAGAGCTACTCTCCCATCCTGCTTTCTGGCAATTCCATACAAATTAGCCAGGCCCTGACCATCATAGGGCGGGAATGCGTAGTTATAGGCATTGTCTTCACAATAGCCGTAACCCTGTGCCGTAGGATCGAACTGTTCGTCCGTCTGCAGCCAGGTTCCATCGGACTTCTTGGCGCGGAACCAACCGCCCATGCTCTCATTAAACAGATTGACGTAATTGGTGGCTCTTGCAGTAAAATAGAGGTATTCGTCGTTGTACTTCTGCCAAGCAGCGCTATCAGTTTTCTCTTTATCCCGCAGATACTTCGCCATCGCCGCAATGGCAAAGTCCGTTCCGCTGCCTTCCATGGACCAGGAGAAACTGAATTCGTCTCCTCCCCAGCCGCCAGTCACACCATCCTGCGGAACATATCCGAGAAACACCATGCCATCCATGTGCGCACGACCAGAGTAGGAGTTTTTCCCGTTATTGACAGAATAAACCGATCCATTTCGCAGCGCCGATGCATACGCCTCCTCGACGTCAAACGTAACGCCTCTGTTCAACGCGTCCGCAAAAATATTGTCAGAGTTGGTGCCCACCATGCAATCGGTGCCTGCAGGCGCGATCCATCTTGGAATCCAGCCCTGCTCTTTATAGTGCTGGACCAATCCATTCAGCAGTTGGGTTGCTTTTTCTGGTGCAACAATGGAGTAGAGAGGCCAAGTGGTTCGGAAGGTATCCCAAAAACCATTGTTATATACAAATTGACCGTCTTCCACGTTTTTGGTGTAGGGGGAATAGTGCTTCCAATGAGGCTGCTCATTGGTTCCTGTATTCTCGGCCAGGCTTGTAGGATAGACAAATGCCCGGTAGAGATTCGAATAGAAGGTGACTCTTTCGTGGTAGCTGCCGCCCTCAACTTCAATGCTTCCCAGCGTATCGTTCCAGATCTTCAACGCCTTGTCTCTCACTGCGTCAAAGCCTTCATTTGCAGCGATTTCTATAGAAAGCGCTCTCTGTGCCTGGTCTTTGGAAATAAAGGAGGTAGCTACCTTCATTTCAATGACAGTTTCTCCACTCTCATTGGGAGTAAACTGGAACATTCCCATAGATCCCTCACCAGCAGAGTGCCAGGCAGAAGGAGTTTTAGAGAACTGCCCCACGATGTGCATGGTGGTTTGTCCGTTTGTCTTATTTTCCGAGGTCGTATGGAACTCAGTCTTGGCATCGTTAAACTCGATGATAGAGCTGCTCCGCGCATTCACGGGGTCAAACATAATGTTGCACGTCTCAGAGCCAGCCGGGAACGTAAAGCGCAGCACTGCCGCATGCTCAGTAGGTGTGACCTCCACCTTGACATTGGGAGCTGTGGCATCATCTGCATTGAGGGTCACACCGTAATAATACGGCTTGGCAATCTCATTTTCATGACTGAAAACAGAGCCTCTATTTTGGATGGCGTTACGTACAGCGTTGTAGTCTGTTGTGGTAGAATCGGCTGAGAAATAGTAGGTTCCGCTCTCTCCAATCCAGTTGCTGGCTACGTGGGAAATCTTGATGCCCTTAAACCGGGCTTCCGCTCCGCTGTAGGCATAAGGCGTATTGTCTGAACTGCCGTCCGTCGTGGGTACCCAATAGTTGAAGCCGAAAGGTGTTGCCACAATGGGCGCATTCAGGCCCCGGGCGGGAGCATTGCCCGTAGAGTACGTACCCCGCAGAATATTCACATAATCGGCCAGATTTTCAACCTTCGGATCTGCCTGCTCAAAAATCTCCACATCATCGAAATAGACAGAGATGTTCTTACCCGGCGTAGCATCATCTTTTTCAAAACCAGCCAACACTTTTGTGATCTTTTTTCCAACTAATTCCGGATCTGTGCTCAGTTTCGTGCTGATCTGCAGCCAGTTATTCGTCGCCATCACGCGCGCTTTTCCTTGCGCCACAGGAGACACTACATTGCCATACTGATCAATGGCTTCGTAGTCAGAAAGGCGAGTGCCGTCGCTAAATTCCAAGTCGATTGCCGAATACATACTGGTGTATTCAGAGTCGTACGCATAGTTCGGATCATTTGCACGCAGATCGTAATTTGTTCCTATATCAGGAAATACCACGTACGACAGTCTGGTATTTTCATCAATGGTAATTTCAAGATCATCATACAAAACCACATAGTTTTTCGCAGCTTCTGCCGTTGTGGTTCCTTCCATATGCAGGCAAGACACACCGGACCAGGCGCCTGCTCTGGCAGCCCAGTTGTAGCTAGGTCCTTCCGACAGCGAGGCATACAAGTGGTTCACTTTTTCGTCGGAGCCTGTCGTCTCAATCTCTGTCCCCAGACCAAACCCGCTGAATTGGATCACATTGGGATTCGTTGTCGGCGTATTGCCGCATTTCTCAATAACCAGCTTAAACGTAGTATATGACTGGCCATTCGAGAAAGAAAACAGCTTTGTCTCATTGTCCTGCTGCCATGTAACACCTTCGCGAGAATCCAAACGCGTCCATGTTCCAGCTTCGTCATTTGTGCCGTACAGTTCCCATGCCGACAGCACACGCTCCGGATACTTCATATCGTCCCCGGCGCCTGTCAAATAGTAGGCTTGAGGCTGAATTCCAGTTTTAAATCGGAATGTAATTTCCAGCGGCAATCCAGGCCTATTCACAGCGCAAAGCTTTGTGGCAATACGTCCGTCGATCAAAGCTTGTTCTGTCTCGCCCGCACTGCCATAGGTCAAACCTTTATTGACACTAACCGGATTATCGGACGAATAATTGGTAAATTCCCCCACGATGGAATCAACCCGGGGTTCAGTTGCAGATACGCCCTGCGATGCAACATGCTCAAATTTCACTTGCGCCTTATCATTCTTTTCAAAGCGAGCTGAAAAAAGAACATTTTTTTCTGCATTACCGCCCGATAAAGGTTCCGTTACTGATCCATGCGCTTGCGCAGGCATTCCGGGAAGCATTCCCAAAGCTAATATCAAACTTAACGCGCCGCTGATCAGGCGCCTACTTTTCTCTTTTATTGACATTCCGTTATCTCCTTTTCACCGCTGCTGCCCCCAATTATTGCTTGAAACTGGGTGGATGTTGAACCATCCGACTTTTTTCATTGAATAAAAATCCATTCTATTCTTAAGGTCATCGATTTGTCCGCTTGCTCTGAGCATAGTCTCACGTACCGCGCCATATTTTTCAGCACGATTGCATCCGCAACGAACTCTTTTCTTTCCTGGCCCCGGATAGACAATCCATCCGGGGCCAGATTCTTACTGTTTAGGGAAGATCAATAGAAACTCTCGCTGCGGCATCAAACATTCTGAGCAGAATGGTCGCAACCTCGCTGCGCTTGATGCTGCTTGCCGGATGGAACGTGCCCTTCGCGTCGGAACCCGTCAGGATACCCGCGCGATAGAACTCGTAGATATCGGATGCAAACGCATCGCCGTTCTTCACGTCGGGGATCGCATCGTCCGCGACCTGATTGATCGCTTTGTAGGTGCTTTCCGCGCCGTGGAAGATGTGGACAAATTCTGCTCTGGTGATCGCAGCGTTCATCTGCGCCGCGGTATAGCTTGCATAATCCTTTTCGATAATGCCGTTTGCAACTGCGTAGGAAACATAGCTGTCATACCAGTTGATGCGGCCGTTCGTCAGAGCAACCTCGCCCTCATGCTCCATCTGATAGAGAGCAGCTGCGAGCTTGATGGCCTGCGCCACAGTCAGCGTACCGTCGGGCTGGAACTGCGTCTTCGTAACGCCGTCGATCAGACCGATTTCCCACGCTTTCTGCACGCTCTCGTGGTACCATGCCGTCTGCGGAACATCGGTGAACGGAAGCTCTTTTTTCCCGGTTTCCGGCTTCTTGTTTACACCGGCGTTCGGGCTGACCGGCTTGACTGTGCCGCCGGAGGGCTTCGAAGGCTCCGAAGGCTTGTCCGGTGTCAGTTTCGGGATGATAACATCGTTGTGATTCGTGATCTCTTCCGTACCTGTCTCATCCCAGAACCACTTGCCGCAGCCGTTACAGCTGTAGTATGTCTTCTGGCCTTCGGTCTCCTCGGTCGCCGCAAAGCCTTCATGTTTCCTCAGATTGTGCGTATGACCAATCTCCGGAATCTCTGCCGTTTTGGTCGCGTTGCAGACCGTGCAGGTATAGGTCTTTTCGCCCTTCGAGGATTCAGTCGGCTCGGTCGTGACTTTGCCTTCGTCCCATACATGCTCGGCATAGCCGTCTTTGTCCGCATTGTCGGTCACAGTGCAGCCCTCTGCGGTGCATTCGTGCCAGTGATGCGTCTCATTCCAGGTCCATTCGGTGGACCAGGCGTGTTCGGATTCGGTAAAGCGGAACCAATCGACGTTTGCAACATAGGTCTTGCCGGTGTTGTTTTCGAAGTAGAGATAGACATCGTGCATGCCCTTGGTGGTTTCTGTCAGATCACCGCTGAGTTCCACATAATTGCTCCAGTCGTTTCCAGTTTCCGGGCACGTCAACGTTGCAATCTCCTTGCCGTCCAGACTGTCCAGACGGACATGGATCTGACCACCGCCTGAGTCTTTCCGCTGCGAGGAGTAATAGAACGTTACTTTATCCGCACCATTACCGGAGAAATAGACATTGGAGTATTTGACCCAAGTACCGCTCTCAACGCCGCCGATGTTATGATTGTTGTCGTTGACAATTCTGCTGTGATGTGCATCTGTATCAAACTTTGTAAATTCCTCAGCTTCGATTTTCACGTACGCGTCACGGAACTTCGCCTGCGCAAGTTTGATGTTCAGGTCAAGCGCATCGTTTGCGTGATTGAAATCTACGATCGTCGCATTCGGATCATTCAAAGCCGCCTGCGCATTCTGGATTGCCTGATTGAGATCGTCCTTATGTGCAGCGTCATCTGCCAATCCTTCATAGACCTGCTGTGCTTCTTCGATTTTAGCCACCAGATCCTGATAGGACTGAATATCATTGGATGCCTGCTCGAGCTGCGATTTTGCATCTTTCAGCGCATCCATCGTGGAATTGTAGTTCGTCGTCACTTCCTCCGCGTTGGAAATGGCGCTCCTCACAGAATTTTGAACCGCGGACGGCATTTTTGATGTGTCAACCTTCCTGATCGCATCAAGCTTTGTCCAAAGATCCTTCATCCCTTCGATCTCGCTCATGGCGCTTCTCAGCTTACGGCAGGCATCCGCGATCTCGTCGTCCGTCTTGTCTTCCTTGTCCGCAATATGCTGCGCCTCGTCAATGGCCGCGCCCATCAAAGTTGCAAGCGGTGCATAGCCGCCTTCGCTGAGAGTCGTCTTCGCTTTTTGCGCTTCCGCGATCATTCCATCAAGGGCATCGGCGTTCAGCGCGGGCATCTCGGTACTCATCAGCTCCAGCTCGCCCAACTGAATCTCGCTGTCGCTCTCAATATCCAGACGCACATAACGATATTGCACATAATCCGCGGTATTCGTCTTGAACGGCTTCGTATAGAGGCTCCATTCAAATGTCACATTTTCACGCTTGTCCGCTTCCGTCCAGGTCGAGCCGTCATTGGAAAGATAAAGCGTGAAGTTCTTCGGTGCGTTATCCTTGCCGCCGCTCGCAGAGGTCAGCGTATAGAGGCTGACAGCCTGCGGCTTTGCAAATGTGTAATAAAGTGAAATGATCTCTTCCGTAGGCTTCAACGTTGCACTGGTCTTAGAATTGTTATCGAGCAGATTTTTGAGGTTCTCACCATCAGCACTATAAATGGAATCGCCGGAACTCAGTGTGGTCGGAACGTCTTCTGCAACCACAGCTGCACTGTTTGTGCGGTCCCGAAGCGGATCGGGGGTCTCGTCGCCTTTCGTCAAAGAATCGGGAACAACATTCTCACCCGTACCCCAGTCGCTGGGAGTCGCCTGCATGTCAAAATGGAGCACAACATTTTGCGTCTTGAGCTTATCGGTCAGATCCGTCTGTTTGATGGACGTCTTGCTGTAAGCTTCACCATTGATGGTAAGACCGCCAACATAAATATTTGTGCTGCTGTTATCCGGCGCCTCGATGATCAGATCGTGGCCGTTTTCATGATGGAGGGTAATCTTCTTGAACAGTGGCGAGCCGAAGACCAGTTCACCGCTGCCCATATTCAACGGATAGAAGCCCATGGCACTGAAGATAAACCATGCAGACATTTCGCCGTTATCCTCATCACCAATGTATCCCTGGCCGATGCGGCTGCCAACATAGCACTGCCGCAGCACCTGACGGACTTTCTCCTGTGTGCGATCGGGCCGGCCGGCATAGAGATACATATACGGAATATGATGGGACGGCTGGTTGCTGTGGCCGTATTCGCCCATCTTGACTTCCTGCGCTTCCCTGCGCTCATGGATGCCCTGTCTTGCACCTACAGTGTCCGTTTCCAATGTCGTCTCAAACAACTGATCCAGCTTTTTAGCCAGCGCTTCGCGACCACCGTAGAGATTTGCCAGACCCTGACCATCCTGCGGTACACTGCACGCCATATTCAGAGCCGTAGTTTCCGTGTAGTCATCATGGAACGCAAACGGATCCACTTTGTTTCTGGTCCAGGAGCCATCCGCATTCTTGGCCGCAAGCCATTTGTTTTCAACTCCGTCTCCGTCGCGGAAGAGGTTGACATAGTTTGTGGCACGGCTCTTATAATAGGTATATGCATCCATGTCGCCCAATGCTTTCGCCATGTTCGCAATACCAGCGTCATTGATATAGCCTTCGATAGACCACGAGAATTTCTGGCTGCCGCCCGGCGTATAGCCAAGGAACAATCCCTTATCAATGCCTTCTCGACCGCCGGAGGCTTCTTGGAAATCCGACATAGATGCGTTTTTCAGCGCAGACTGATAAGCAAGCTGCCACTGCTCGGCTGTCAGCTCTGCGCCGCGCAGCATGGCATCAGCAAAGATAACATCCGAGCTTGTACCAACCATGGAGTTCGTACCGGCCGGAGCGATCCAGCGCGGCATCCAGTCGCTGTCCTCAAAATGATGGATCAGGCCCAGCAGCATTTCATTGTTCTGCTTCGGCGTGAACAGAGAATACGCTGCCCACGTCGTACGGTAGGTATCCCAGAACCCGTTGTTATAATAAAGCTTGCCGTCCGTCACCGTCTTGGTATACGGGCTCATGTACTGCCAGCCGTCTTCGCTGCCTTCGCCGGTCTTTTCGCCCATATTATTGGGATAGAGATACAGACGATAGAGGCAGGAATAGAACGTGATCAGCTGTTCTTCCGACGCACCTTCAATTTCAAACTGGCTCAGCTTGTCATTCCACAGCTTCTTTGCGGCAGCCTTGACAGCGTCAAACTCTCCGCTCAACTCCAGTTCAAGGTTTTTCATTGCCTGGTCAGCACTGATGAAAGACGTTGCCGCGCGCATCACGACCGTCTGCGTACCCTGCCCAAAGACTGCGCGACTGCTATCGACTGTGAACGGCTGATCAAAGGTGCCGTAAATGTACATCTTCGGCATCTGGTTGCTGTCAGCATTTTTATAGCCGCTGAAGGACTTCGTAGCTGTATCAAATGCGAGGCCGGACACATCGCTGATATTGATGTACGGCGTCTGCGCGTTTTCCGGATAAGTGACGCGCGTGATCATGCCATGATCGGTAGGAGACAGCTCCGTCAGGACACCGCTTGCAGGATTCGACGCGCCCTGATTAAACTGTACGCTGAAATAGTAGGGCTTTGCCGTTACATTTTCCTGATCATAGCTGGCGCGACCATTTGCGGAGGTATTCACGCCGGGCATGAATCTCCACACAGACCGGTCGCCGACCCAGATCGACGGCTCATGGCTGCAGCGGAAACCACTGATATAGCCGGCATTATAGTCGAACATGGTGTTGCCGGTGCTGTTTTCCGGCGCCCAGAAGTTGAAACCATGCGGCACTGCGACCATAGGCCCAGTGAGGCCTCTGGAGAAAAATGCACCGCCAAAGTTGTTTGTTCCGCGAAGAATGTAGGCGTAATCCACGAGGGAATCCTTGTCATAATTCAGAGGAGCTACATTTTCGATCCGGATCGAATTCAGCGTTGCCTTGAAATCGCCGCCGGCCTCCTTCAAGTCCGCGCTGTTTGCGTAGCCGATGTCGATTTCTTCGATCGTCTTGCCCTTCAGCGCGCCCAACTGGATCAGGATCTGGTTTTCCTGCGCATACAGCATGGCCTTGCCTTCGCCCTGGCTGTTCGGATCGGCGCGAACGCCATTCTCATCTTCCAGCTCTGTAGAACTCAGATAGGTTCCATCCGTGAATTTCAGATCCACTGCAAGATGCATGGAATAGAAATCGTAGTCATACTTATTGTTCGGCAGCGGCTGCTGCGGCGTAATATTATAAACCAGCCGCGTATTCTCCGTCACCGGAATGTTCAGACCTGTGTACAGGACGTTGTACACCTGCGCGCTTTGATTGCCTTCATGATGACCACTGATGACCAGCTTGTCGTTTTCCAGCTTTGTCGTCATAGATGCATGTTCCGTGCGCGCTGCGTCCGTAGTTCCGGCAAAGCTGCCGTCCACAAGGCTCTTTGTTAAGCCGAAGCCGCTGAACTGGATCGTTCCCGGCGTAGAGTTGAACTTCGTGATCTTCAGCTTGTAATGCTGATAGCCGGAACCTTCCGGAAGCTGGAAAACACGCATCTCATAGTTTTTCCATCCGGTCTGATTGCTCTGCGTATCCAATTGTGTCCACTCGCCGGTCTGGTCGTTCGTGCCGTAAAGCTCCCAACTGTTCAGGGTGCGGCCGGGGTTCCCCTCATCATCGTTTGCGCCGCTGATATAATAGTTGGAAGCCGCTGTCGGCGCGTTATAATGGAAGATGATCTCCAGCGGTACCGTAACGCCGCCGGTCGCGCAAAGCTTCGTGCTTGTGCTTCCGTCGATCAGCGCACTGATATCCTCCGCCGAATTGCCATATTGGAGCGTGGCATTCACCTCGACGGGAGCATCTGCGAAATTTGAGATCTCTTCCTGCGTTTTGAATTGTGTTGAAAACAAGACCTTGTCTTCTTCGCCTGAAGCGGCTTTCTCCGCCGCCAAAACAGTGATCCCAGAGAAAAGACTCAGCATCATTGCCACGCACAGCAAGCAGCTGATCCATCTGGGTGCTGTCTGATTATGTTTCACGTGCAAATCCTCCCAAAACCGAAGATATGATTTGAGCATAAACATGTTGCAGAAAATACGGCAAGTAAAATCCTTGCCGTATTTTTCTGACTTGCATTTGACAGTTGATGCTTACTTCGTCACAACAGTAACGCCGGTATCGGTGACAGCGCCGTCAGCCGTGCCGCCCTGCAGCGCGGCAACCGCGGCCTTCACGCCCTCGTAACCCATAACATCAGGGTTCTGGACCATCGTCGCATACAGGCAGCCTTCGTTGATCAGCTCCAGAACGTTGTCAGAACTATCGAAGCCAACGCCGACCACATCCGCGCCGCTCTCCTTGATCGCGTTGCCAACGCCGACCGTGGAGCCTTCGTTGCAGCCGAACACGCCGACACAGCCGTCAGCGATGAAAGCGGAGGCCGCGTCCTTCGAACGGGCCGCGTCGCCGTCGCAGTACTGGGATTCCTGAAGCTCAAACTTGGTGCCTTCGAAAGCGGAACGGAAGCCGTCGTCACGTGCAACAGTGGATGCCGTTGCGGCGTTGACGCTCACGACGCCGATCTTGCCTTCGGTGATGCCCTTGGCAGCCAGCTGGTCGATCATAGTCTGACCGGCAGTCTTACCAGCAGCAGTGTTATCGGTGCTGAACGTCGCAACAGACGGCGTGAAGTTTGCCGGGGAGTCGACATAGATGATCTGCACGCCAGCCGCGGAGGCTTCTTTCAGCGCATCGTTGACCGCCTCGGGGCCGTTGGCTGCCAGAAGAATTGCGTTCGCACCGTTGGCAACCGCATTGTTGATCATCTCGATCTGCTTAGCATCGTCCTTCACATCAGGTGCAGTCCACTGATAGTCGACGTTGCCGAGCTCGGCAGCAGCCTTCTTGCAGCCGGCATCGATGTTGGTCCAATACTGATCCATCTGATCCATCGTGATCAGGAAGATCTTATAGCTTTCGCCGTTCGCCGTATCTGCGGTGTCCTCCGCGGTGTTGTCCGCAGTCTCGCCGGCAGTGGTGGCCGTTTCTCCTCTTGCCTTCGTGTCGTCAGCCGGCGCCGCCGCCTTCTGCGCACACGCCGCCATCGTTGCAATCATCGCAATCGCCAGCAAAATCGCTAATACTTTTTTCATTTCTTTTCCTCCATTGTTTTTTCATTTATGATAAAGCGCAAAGCTTAATCACTGCCCTTGGTGTTTCTGCGGCCGGTACGAATGACGACATCCATCAGAACAGACAGCACAACAATAATGCCGATGATGATGTTGCGGATCGCGACCGGTGCGCCGGCGAACTGAAGGCCGTTCTGGAGTGTGCCCCAGATGGCCGCGCCAACTACGGTTCCAAGCAGGATACCCTGACCGCCAAGCGTGGAGACGCCGCCGATGACAGAGGCCGCTACGGCATACATTTCATAGGAGTTGCCGGCATCCATCGTGCCCTGGCCAACGGTTGCGCAGGTGATAATACCAACAACAAACGAGCAGAATGCGCTGACAACATACGCAATTACCGTTGTGCTGACAACATTGACGCCAGACAGCCGCGCCGCATCAATGTTGGAGCCAGTGGCGTAGATGTACCGGCCGGTGCGGGTTTTGCTGAGCAGGAAGTTGAAGACGATCCAAAGAATAATGGCAATCCAGATGCCGTTATACAGTCCAAGTGTTTTGCCATAGTAAAAAACATTTTTGAATGTTTGCGCTGCCTCCGGATAGAACTTCATGATAGAATCTGTATTGTAGTTGCCGTTTACGAGCTGAGCAATGCCGCGTGCAACAGTCATTGTGCCCAAGGTCGCGATAAACGGCGGAAGCTTGAATTTTGCAACAAGCAGGCCATTGAGCACACCAACCAGCAGGCAACAGAGCAATGTCACCAGCAATGCCGGAATCGGGCTCATGATTCCTTTTGACATCAACGTAGCCGCAACCATCGTGCTCATACCGACAACAGAACCAATGGACAGATCAATATTGCCGGTAATAAGGACGTAGGACTGTGCAATACCGATAATCAGGATCGGAGCGATCTGGCGGAGCAGATTGGTCCGGTTCGTCGGCGACCAGAAATTCGGATTGATCAGTGCAAATGCGACCAGCAGCACAATCAAGCCGATGGTTACGGTGACGACCTGGCCCATGCCGCGCATGGAAAGCAGCCGCTTCAACGGATTTTTCTTTTTTGTCTGATTCATGATTCTCTCTCCAAACTATATTTTATTGAGCCAGTTTGTTTTCAAACTGCGTGGCATAATGCATGATTTTTTCCTGCGTGGCCTCGCGGATATCCATTTCACCCGTGATGCGGCCATCGCACATGACGATGATTCGGTCGCTCATGCCGAGGATCTCCGGCATTTCAGAAGAAACGAAGATGACCGCGATTCCTTCCTTTTTCAGGCGGTTCATGATGTTGTAAATTTCAACCTTTGCGGCAACATCGATACCGCGCGTCGGTTCGTCGAAGATGACCACACGGGAATTGCGTGCCAGCCATTTGCTCACAACGACCTTCTGCTGGTTGCCGCCGGACAGGCTCGCCGCATCGACCTCGGCATTCGGCATTTTGATCTGGAAGTCCTTGGTGGCCGCCTCCACCATTTGTGCCTCTTTTAAGCTGCGGACGACCCCCAGCGCACCCGGCGCCAGCAGGTCCAGATTCGGCAGCGCAATGTTGTCACGCACAGAGAGCTTTGTACAAAGTCCATCTTTCTTTCGGTCTTCCGGCGCCAGAACCACGCCTGCGCGGATGGCATCGTGCGGTCCATGGATCTTTACGGTCTTTCCATCCACCAGAATCTCGCCGCTTTCCTTCGGATCCGCGCCGAAAATCGCACGTGTCGTTTCTGTACGGCCTGCGCCCATCAGCCCCGCGATTCCGACGATCTCGCCCGCACGGGCTTTGAAACTGACGTCTCGTACCATGCGTCCCGCATTCAGATTGCGTACTTCAAAAATGGTCTCGCCCACTGGCATTTGGATGCGCGGGAATTTTTCTTTGATGTCGCGACCCACCATATAGGAAATGATCGTATCCAACGTCGTATCTTTAAAATCCATGCTTGTGATATACTGCCCATCGCGCATAATGGTCACACGATCGACAATATGCTGCAATTCTTCCAGACGGTGGGAAATATAGACGATCCCACATCCCTCGTCGCGGAGCTGGCGGATAATGCGGAAGAGCTCGTTGATTTCTTTCGCAGTCAACGCAGAAGTCGGCTCGTCCATGATAAGCACCTTCGCCTTATGCAAAAGTGCTTTTGCAATCTCTATCATTTGCTGTTTTGACACAGAAAGCGATCCGACCAGCGTTTCAGGTTCGATTTCAAGACTCAGCCGCTTTAGAATTGCTTTTGCCTCATCGTTCATCTGTTTACGCTGAACTACGCCGCCTTTGACAATTTCCTGACCTAGGAAAATATTTTCAGCTACGCTCAAGTGTGAACACAAATTCAACTCCTGATGGATGATTGCAATGCCAAGTTCCTTTGCCCGTTTCGGTGTCATTTTCTCGACCTTATTCCCAAAGGCCATAATCTCCCCGCCATCTCTGGTGTAAACACCGCTGAGCACTTTCATCAGTGTAGACTTTCCTGCTCCGTTTTCCCCGAGCAGAGCCAATACTTCGCCGCTTTTGAGGTTGAACGACACATCATCCAACGCCCGAACACCCGGAAAAGTTTTCATGATGTGCGTCATTTCCACAATATACTCTGTTTTCAAAGCGCATAACTCCCTCTTTTCAGTAGTTTTCTATACATTTTACTCTTAAACTTTAACATGCTTCTCGTTTTACCAACATGGCAATTCTTCGGATAAAGTGGACAATTCTTCCGCTTTTCCCGATTACTTCGTGAATATGGCCGAAAACAAGAACCATAATTTATACAAAACAGCCAACGCCTGAGCGTTGACTGTTTTGCTGTGTCTTAAAGCAGTATCAAAGAAAAAGAGAATTACTTCGTCACAACCGTAACACCGGTGTCGGTGACAGCACCGTCAGCCGTGCCGCCCTGCAGCGCGGCAACCGCGGCCTTGACACCTTCGTAGCCCATAACATCAGGGTTCTGGACCATCGTCGCATACAGGCAGCCTTCGTTGATCAGCTCCAGAACGTTGTCAGAACTATCGAAGCCAACGCCGACCACATCCGCGCCGCTCTCCTTGATCGCGTTGCCAACGCCGACCGTGGAGCCTTCGTTGCAGCCGAACACGCCGACACAGCCGTCAGCGATGAAAGCGGAGGCCGCGTCCTTCGAACGGGCCGCGTCGCCGTCGCAGTACTGGGATTCCTGAAGCTCAAACTTGGTGCCTTCGAAAGCGGAACGGAAGCCGTCGTCACGTGCAACAGTGGATGCCGTTGCGGCGTTGACGCTCACGACGCCGATCTTGCCTTCGGTGATGCCCTTGGCAGCCAGCTGGTCGATCATAGTCTGACCGGCAGTCTTACCAGCAGCAGTGTTATCGGTGCTGAACGTCGCAACAGACGGCGTGAAGTTTGCCGGGGAGTCGACATAGATGATCTGCACGCCAGCCGCGGAGGCTTCTTTCAGCGCATCGTTGACCGCCTCGGGGCCGTTGGCTGCCAGAAGAATTGCGTTCGCACCGTTGGCAACCGCATTGTTGATCATCTCGATCTGCTTAGCATCGTCCTTCACATCAGGTGCAGTCCACTGATAGTCGACGTTGCCGAGCTCGGCAGCAGCCTTCTTGCAGCCGGCATCGATGTTGGTCCAATACTGATCCATCTGATCCATCGTGATCAGGAAGATCTTATAGCTTTCGCCGTTCGCCGTATCTGCGGTGTCCTCCGCGGTGTTGTCCGCAGTCTCGCCGGCAGTGGTGGCCGTTTCTCCTCTTGCCTTCGTGTCGTCAGCCGGCGCCGCCGCCTTCTGCGCACACGCCGCCATCGTTGCAATCATCGCAATCGCCAGCAAAATCGCTAATACTTTTTTCATTTCTTTTCCTCCATTATTTTTTTATGAAAACGGCGGACGATTTTTCAACCGCGCGCTCGATTTCATTGCTAAGACTTTAACATTTTCCATTCGATGCAAACAGGACAATTTTTCCGACAAAGTGGGCAATTCTTCTTGAATTTTCGATAGCTTCGTAAAATTGCAACAATCATACTTGCAGATTTTATGAAAAACAGCCAATGCTCGTTGAGCATTGGCTGCCTTGAAAAATGGAAAACATATTGTTCAGGTCGTTGCTTTACACGATACAAATCACATCGTACCAGAAGACATCCGGCCTGTCAGCCGTTCCCTTACTGAGGCAACAGGTGTCCATTTTTATAAATCAGCGTTCTTTCGGCCAACGGGAACGCATCGTAGATACCGACGATCAGAACGACCACCGCGATTCTTTGGGCAAGAAGGAGCTGTACCTGCCGCTCGATATACTGCTGCAGCAGCACGTCATTCCCCCAAAATGGCTGCTCAAAAAATACCACACGAGGCTGCTGGAGCAGCACCCGCCGAAAGATCAGCGCATACTTCTCCTGTGCGTTCAAATCACGGATGTCTTTATCAAAAACCGCGCCAAGCTCCGGCGTCAGCTCGCACCGCAGGCTGCGGTAAATGCTCCGCTGGCGAAGCCAACTGTCGATCTGCCGAGGCAGGCAAAACGTGAGATTCCGCAAATAGCTCATATCCTGAAACAGCATCATTTGTGACGGGTTTTCTGCAATATAAGCGACCCGCTGATCCTGCGCCATTGGTCGGCAAATCGGTTGTCCATCAATCAGGACTTTTCCGCCAAGCAGTGCGCTCTGCCCCGTAGCCAATCGCCGCATTCCATCCAGCAGGTACCGGTCTTCTGTATGGATCGCGAGACATTCTCCACTGTATACCGCAAGATCCATCTGTTTCAACAGTGCTGTACTGACGCTACTCAGATTGAGACATATACTCTCTCTTGACATTGCGCTTCTCGGCGAAGGCGACGTTGTGCCAGTAAACTGCTGCAGCAGCGTAGGAATGACTTCACTGCCTCCGGATGCCATTTCCTGAACCTTTACAATGCTCCCGTTATACATCACCGCTATGCGATCACAAAGTCCGCAAAGCTCTTCATAACTGTTTGAGATATAAATAAAAGCCATCCCGCAAGACGCAAAATGGCGGATCGCATAGTGCAGCCGTCCGATATCTGAGCCAGCCAAAAAATGGCTGATATTCCATAGCAGAACTAGCCGCGCTCCGGATTCCCATGCCTTGAGCAGTTCCACCATACACCGTTCAAAGAGGCTTAATTTCTCCACTTGCCAGTCACATGGAATCTGTACACCGACAGCTCGTTCGAGCTCCTGAAGCCGCCCTTGGAATTTCTGTGTGTGGAGTAGCCAACTCCGTTCCACGCCGCTCAGTACAAAGACATTATCTCCCACTGTTAAGCCATTGACCAGATGACTCTTTTGTTCAATGACAACAATTTTGTTCGGCGTGGTCTTGCTGTAGATATGGCTGTTGACCAGCCGTTCGCAATAATAGACCCGCCCGAAATGTACCGGTGTATTCAATTGCAGCAGCGACACCAGCGACGATACCCCATGCGCATTGAGCGCCATCAACCCCATAATCTCTCCGCTGAAAATTTGCAGGTTGAAATGCTCGAGTTGCATGATTCCGGACATCTGTGTGGTCACATTGTCGAGTCGTAAAATCTCTGTTTTCATGCTTTGCCCTCATGTTTGGCCGGAAGTGTTACCGTGACATCTGTTCCAAGTCCGGGTGTGCTGCAGATGGTAATGCCGTATTGCTCCCCAAATAAAAGACGGATACGGTTGTTTACGTTCAGCAACGCAATACCAGCGCCGCGCCCGCTGTCAATATAATCGTAAGCTGTTCGGCACAGCTCCTCCTGAAGCTGATGAAGTGTTTCCGGTTCCATTCCGATCCCGTTGTCGGAGATCCGCACGATCAGCCGCTTTTCCGTCAGTGTCAACCGGACTGAGACAACACCGACCCCCATCTTTCGTTCCAGTCCATGAATAATTGCATTCTCCACAAGCGGCTGCATCGTCAGCTTTGGAATCTGGCAATGCTGAATCCCCGGCTCTGGATCGTCGATCTCCAGACGGAGCCGATCTCCGAACCGAAACTGCTGGATTGCAAAATATGTCTCAATATTCTCCAGTTCTTCGGTTACGGTAACAAGATTTTCAACCTTGCTGATGGTATATCGGAAAAACTTTGCCAGATATTCTGTCATATCCGCTACGACATTGAGGCCGCCCGCAACCGCCTCACTACGGATTCCCTCCAACGTGTTATAGAGGAAATGCGGATTGATCTGGTTCTGCAGCGCAAGATACTGTGCCTGCCGTTTACTGACACTCAGGAGCTTACCGGTGTCCAACAGCGCCACAGCCTTTTTCAGTGCCATCTCCGTTCCTTTACTGAAATAACATTCCAGTTGGCATATATCTGCGATGGTATAACCTGCGGCATAGAGCTGCATGACCTGTTCGTTTTTTTGAACGATCCGCAAACAGCGGCGCAGAAAAACCCCACCCAGAACTCCGAGCAGTGCAAACAGTGCCAGCACCGCCAGCCAGATGCCGCGGGCGCCATGACTCAACAGCAAACAGCTGAACGCAAACAGCGCCGTCAGGACAAACATTGCCAGTATGATACGCAGCAGATCATCAAGAATGTATTGATTTTTCTTCTCCCGCATTTCGCCCTCCGCCTTTCATCGTACCGACCCGCCCGATGTACCATAAAGCTTTTTGAACTCTCCCGGCCGGAGTGCGGCCACACGCTTGAATACACGGTTGAATGTCCGGATATCCTGATATCCGACTTGATAGCATACTTCGGAAATCGACAGATTCGTGCTGCGCAATAGTTCCTTTGCGCGGTTGATGCGCAACATGGTCAAATAATCCTGAAATCCCATTCCTGTTTCCTGTTTAAACTGGGAACTGAAGTAATTTGGACTGAATCCCGCGATACTTGCAACTTGCTCCAGCGAAATATTATCCATATATTTCTTTTCCATGAATTGCTTTGCCATCAGGAAGGGCTGTGTTTCATCTTCTGCGCAGCGCTGCATTGTTTCATCAAGCAGACGCAGTGCCAGCGCATATAGACGCTTAAATAGTTCTTCAGGTGTCCCACTCAAACTGCAAAGCATCTGATATTCATTGTTTTCCCGTTCGTAGTTTTCCGCGGTTCCCCAGTTTTCAAGCAGCTTATCTCCTGCGAGTGACACCACTTTATACAACTCCTGGCCTGTGATACCCGGCGCCTCAAGTACGTTTTTCCGCAGTTCTTCCACCGCAGCGAGTACCGCTTCCTGGCTGAACTGTTCCAAAGCAATTCGATATTTCCGCAAAAAACCGCCCGTACAGTCCGGCAGGCTTAACCCTGAGAATGGGAAATGCCGTGTAAGAAGCAATTTTGAACCGTATATTAGGCGTTCGTGAATCATTGAGCGCGCAGAAAGAATCTGCTCACCCAAATTATATGGATTTTCTGTCTCCGCAGAAAGCGCCATTGCGAAATTGATGTGCGGGTAGATGTTCTGGTTCATCCGCAGTTCCTGCAAGCATTGCGTTATCTGTTCTGTAATCTGCGCTCCCATTCCGGGAACATAGTTACAGCATCCCCATCCGACGCTGTCTTCAAACCATAGTTCGCACTCTAAACAGAGTCGCCGCAGCGGTTGGAGTACCTGTTCACGAACCTGCAGCGATATTGCCTGCACCATTTCATCCGTCACGCTTTCCGGATCATAATCCATCTTGACCAAGAACCCACGAAATCCCCCCTGCTTGAATGCGAACCGATACTCGCGGTTAATCTGATTCATAGGCATCGACAGACTCTTTTGGTTCTTGACATCCATCAAATAGCATGCTCGAACCTTCAGCTGATCGTTAAAGAAGGAGCGCCGCATCCGGTCTGTTGCCGCCTGCTCGCGTCGACGCGCCTCAATTTCATGCTGAACCCGGGTGACAGTTGCCAGTAATTCCTCCTTATCGATGGGTTTGAGTAAATAATCACTTACACCGTATTGGATCGCTAACTTGGTATATTCAAAGTTTGTGTAGCCGCTGATAATAATAAAGGAAACGCCGCGATAGACTTCCCGTAACTGCTCGACCAACTCCAATCCGGTGCATCCAGGCATTCGAATATCCGTAATAACCAAATCCGGTACTGTCTCCCGCGCCAGCTCCTGTGCCTCGACTCCGTTATGAGCCACACCTATAATTTGCATGTCCAACGCTTCCCAGTCGATCAGATTGCATATCAGTTGGCACACACGAAGTTCATCATCCACAATTAGCACTTTAATCATCGTGTTTCTCCATTGTTCTCCTTCGACATATCCATGTTTCTTTAACTCTTTTGAGCAATTATAACTCAAAAGAGTTAATCTTTTCAAGATACATTCGTTATCATTTTCTCAAAAACCGGAGATGATGAACGTGGGCATCGGAGAGGCCGTCCGCCTCAGGATCATCGGCTTGTGTGAAGAACATAGGATCAGTATCAACAAATTATGCAGTATCAGCGGCGTGACACAGTCTACTGTAAACAACATTGTCAGTGGACGGAACCGCAGCACCACGATCGTAACGATCAAGAAACTGTGCGATGGTCTCGGAATCTCCATTGTTGACTTTTTTAATCACAGTCTGTTTTTTGAGCTTGAGCAGGAAGTTTACTAAACCAGTCAAATATCAGAAAGGGAGATTCTCCTGCAAGGTAAAATACACCTCCCCCCACAGGACGCAGTATCTCAAATGGTGGATTGGTGAGCCGCTGAATCACTGACGAATAGAATTACGTTCCGGTTTTGCGTCTCATGTCCTGGCAGGTATAGCGCCCACAAGCGCGCTCCCATTTCCTAAAACTCACCGGAATATCACTCATAAAAATAACAGATACCGAAGTCTGCGCTCTAGCATCAGCAGCCCCAATCTACTGATGAACGTATTATCTGCGAAACGCCTGTAAGGTACCTGCAATGGCAACAAGGCCGTCGGCGCTGAACGTTTCGCTGGGTTCAATCTTTTCGGCTGGCTTTGCGGTTGTATCTGTACGCTCGTCCAGCATACGCTTCATGAGCCGTTCCAAAATCGGTTCCAGTTCTTCCTGCGGCAGCAGAGTTGCCGTACCCTCGACATAGTGCAAGATGGCATTGGTCAGGAACTGTGCCTTCAAGCGTCCCTGGGCGTTCAATTCATCGACGGCTTTCTTTTGCCTTGGGTCGGTCATACAGAAGCGGATTGTGAATTTTCCGGGATCTTTCTTAGCGTCCATGATTTCTGCCAATCCGTTCTGCCTGATAAAGCAGCTGATAGCCCTTCACGTTTGCGGCAATGTCCTCAATGAAAACAGGCTCACGCACCTTGTCCGACGCTTCGATCTGCTGTCGAAGCAAAACCGCTCCACCACCTGTGAAGATCACTTTTCCGCTTTTCAGCTCCAGCATCCGCTCACGCAGCGAACTGAGAAGATCGCTGACAAATTCCTGCGCCTGCTGCCGCACGATTTGAGATACCACATCAGACTGACCGCTATCCTTACCGAGCAGGATTGCGTCGATCTCCGTCTCGTCCATCAGCAAATCCTGTTCAGCCGCAACACGCGATTTGATTCGGTTGTAGAGCAGGATCACGCCATTCTCCAACGAATCACAAACGCTCAGGTCGCCCTCGCCGTTCCGAAGCAGCAGATAGTCCGCTGTGAAGCCGCCGATGTCAATGATAAGCGCCCTTGGGCTGTTTTGCAGCGTCTGGAATACTGTAATAGCCGCGGCATACGACTGCGGATAGCAGCTCACCTCGTCGATCAGAACCTCATACCGCCTGTCATGCAGTGTGAAGCTGACCGTCCCCCGGTTCAGAAAATATTCCGCGAACCGTTTCTGTTGTGCGCCGTAATGCGCCGGCGGCAGGCCGACCGCAAGCTGCACCCGCACTGGACCCGCTCCGTAGAAAGATGCGGTTTCCAGCTCATACGCGATTGCAAAGAGCGTCAGCACAAAGAAGCGCTCGTCTTCCGTTTTGTCGCGGCGGTATGGAATCCGCTGATCTGTGAGCGTATAATACTTTCCCCGATAGGTCAGCGTTTCGCCGCCAAAGAGCTGCACTTCGCTGCATACCAACCCGGATGTGAACGGCGCGTGATGAATTGTCTTTACCTGTTTGTTTCCGTGATCAATAGAAATTAGCATTGTATTTTACCTCCTGTACTACTCTTATACGTATGGGGTACGGCAGATTAAACAAAATGCGCGCAAAAAGGCTGTCTCAGATATTCTGAGACAGCCTCTTGATGTATTTTACCCTACTGCGCGTTCTGCGTCCAGCAGCCGTACAGCTTCCTCCATTTCAATCGTGATGTACGCTTTTGCGGTATTCTCCGGATACACCGCCGCTGTGCCGTCCTTGCAGAACGCCTCGGCGCTGCTGATATGCACCATACGGTCGTGCTCGTCGAGATAGAGATACACGCCGCCGCTTTCATCCATAAAATATCCGCGGCCGTCAGCAACATCCTGATGGTTGATCCGGACAATATGCGTATCAAGCAGCGCAACGAGTCGTTTCTGCTGCAAACCCTCCGGTTCGCCAAGTTTCCTTACCGTAGGCTTCTGCGCGTAGGAAAACCGCTCCGTTTTCGTTTGCAGGAGCTTCTCCACGCGGCCGATCAGAGCCTCTACCTCGTCCAGCCGGACATATTCTCCCGGCTGATGCGCGTGGTAATACCCTGTGCTGAGGTTGACCGCGGCAAGATTCAAATGCGGTGCCAGAATGGAAATGTCGCTGAAGCTCCCGAACGCCGTCTGAAAACCAAACCCGTTGATATACTGCTCAAACTGCCGATTGCGGCATTGATAAAATACCGCGTCATTGTTTCCAACACGATCTAGCTCCACGATATAATTGACATCCGGAACGATCCCGGACTTTGTAAAGGCGCGTGCGCCGCATCCGCCGGTTTCCTCATCCTCACAGAAGAGAACATGACAATGGACGCTCTGAATCAGGCGCAGGATCATATAGACACCAGCCCGGTCGTCGCCGCCAATTCCCTGCGGCGACATCATAACTGCGCCATCTACGGAATAGCAGATCGTCTCCGGCAGGGCGCGATGAACCGTGTCCAGATGTGCAACCAGTAAAACAGGTGTGCTTCCTTCTGCATACAGAAATCCTTTTTGTTTCTGCACCGTGTACTCACTTGTAATCAGTTCCGCTTCCAATGCCTGCTTGAGACGTTCCTGAGAAAGCTGAAAGATCTGTTCAAACTCCAACACCGCAAACTGTGTTTGCGTTAGGGATTGTTCATATAATTTACGCATATTGTTCCTCCAATTCTATTTGTATATAGCGGCTTCTCTCACAAAAAAGGATGCCGTGCAGGGCGTTACAGACGGCACATGCCGAGCAGGTACGGCAATTTGCAAGCTCTGCTTCTTCACAGGATGGACAAAGCTGACTTTTCCGCCTGCACCGATCAATCACCGGCCGCAGCACTTCTCTCGAAAGCAGTTTCCCACAGCAGCTGCACGGCTGCATACACTCCGCGCAGTAAAATCCGTCGCCGTCTATGTAATGCCCGCTATCCTTTGAAACCAGACTCCCACACGCCTTGCAGACGCAGAGCTCTTCACATTCTCCGCATCGCGTCGAATTGCGTATTTCATGGGCTTGACCGCAGCCGACACAGCGTGAGACACTTCCGATTTCCAGATGTCCATAGCCTTCGTAGCCCTTCATCAGTGACAGTGCTGCATACCCATTCTCATAATCCTTATAATGCAACGCGCCTTGTGCCGTCGTCCAATAGGTGCGGATCTCTGAAAGTGTTGTATTCGTCTTCCAGAGATTCGGCAGGCCAAGGCATCTTGCGATCACGCCCTGCACCATGCTCCGGTAGAGCTTTCGCACATCGTCGTCATTCTGCGGATATAGTCTTGATTGCAGCAGCACGCCATCGCGATAGCAGAAGATCTGACGTGTCAACCGCCGTGCACGATAAAAATGCGCCTTGACCTCATCATCAACTGTGAAGAATACCATGCTCACGCCGTCGCCCATATAGGACTGGCAGCCAGCCCGCCATCCGCCGTCAGCTAAACAGTGACAGGAATGCCATGCGTTTTTCTTCGCTGACATCTCCAGAAAGTCGCACGGATGGACGGACAGTACGCCAGTCTTGCTGATCTGCACCGGATTGAGTGCGTCAGCCAGCCGCGCGAAAACTGCGTTGTAGGGCTTGACACGCGCGATATGGCGCGTATCCCCGTGTCCAAGCTCCCGCTCGGTTTCATACTGGTCAATGCCGAATTTTACGCACAGCCGATTGATGATGCGGCTTGCCTTCATGCCGGCGTCGCACTTGATATGTCCGTGGTTCCGGATCACCGGCAGCCGGGATTCATCCGGAACGGTCGCATAGTCCGCTGTCGCAGCATCCAGCGCGTCCCGGAATTCTTCCAGCCGTTCGCCGGTCAGCCCTGCTTCCTCCGCGAGCGTCAACATTTCAAACTTTGTTTCATCCACGCAGACCCGGTCAAGCTGCCGCTGCTCGGATAGATCGAACACAACCGCAAGCTCCTGCTCCCGCCAGTTCGGGTGGCGGCGCAGCAGCTCCAGAAGCGGCGTTTTCTGCTGCCGCCACTGGTCGAGGTTCGCCTGCACACCATCCGGCGTAAAGGCCAGCCTGTATTGATACATGACGCTGTAAAACGCCTCTGTGATATGATCCATGTTTTCAGTCCTTTCTATGGGAGTGGAAGCGCTGCCGCGCTCCCGCTCCGTTTTTGTTATGCCGCTTCCATCAGATCTTCTGTCAGCACGTCCACAAGCAGGCGTCCTGCAAGATCGCCCGTATGGATCGTGACCTGATCCTTTCGCAGCTGCACCAGTTCTTTGATGCGCAGTTCGTGACTGTTGGCCGCAAGCTGCTTGTCTTTCTGCGTCAGCCGCTTGGTAAGCTGCTTCTGCCAGATCTTCAAGAACGCGCGTATCTCGCCAATATCGTCATTCTGGCGATTATACTGGGTGCGGACCTGCCGTACCGTGCCGCCCGGCTCTGCCTCTACGGTATAATAGGGGGTGTCCGGTTCGGCTGTCTTTCTCAGAAACAGCAGATAACTCTCCCTGCGCTCCATACGCTCCCAGTAGACATCACTGTTGGCAATGCAGTGGCAGAGCTTCCGGCTGTCCATGAAAATATCTTCCAGCTTATCTGGAACCTGAATCTGGAACTGTTTGCCTGTAAACGCAAACTTTTCCCGGATCGCCTGCAAATTCTGTTCTATATGCGGATATGTCTGAAGGAGTTCTCCGGCACGAAGGGTCAACTGCATTTCCTCTCCGCGGGCGGCCAATTCGTCATGCCGCTGCTGAAGTTTGCGTACACGATACACGATGGGGTCGTTTGTGTCATAACCGAAGCGGAACGCCATGGAAAGGTAGTCCCGCCACAGTTCAATGACACGTTCGCTGCTCAAATTCAGCTCCTGCATCTGCCTGTTCAGGTAATGCTGGATCTGCCCATAGCGCATCCGATCTGCAATGAATTGCAGCTGTTGCGGGTCAATATGCTCTTTGCACATCCACTGGATCGCGAAATCCGGAATCGGCGTTCCTGCCTGCTTTTCAAATTGCAGCCATTCCAGAAATGCACGCCCGCCCTGATTCTTCCGCAGCCGTGCAAGTTCCAGTCGGTTCAGGCCGAGTTTTGGTGCAAGACCTCTCTGCACGGGTGTTGTCTGAAAAATTGAACTCAATTTGTAATAATCCTGCGTACATTCCGCCGCAAGCCGGAACAGACCGGCTTTTGTCAGCTGCTCCAAATTCGGCATCCTTTTCAGTACGACAAGATATTTTTCCGGGTCCGTCTTCATGTTTGCATGAATTAGTTCCGGGAGACCAGTCCGCTGCAAGCAGATTTTGGCAAGGTACGGAATCGTCTTCCCATACACGCGCCCGCTTTCATCCTGATAGTATCCCACACTGCAGTTGCAGCCTTTGATCCAACGCGATGTGCGCTGCTTATAAACACCCCAGTAAAATGCCTGCACCGGTTTTGCGTCCGCGTCAAAGATCGCACGGCGGAGTTCGTGGTAAAACACCTTGACATTTCGGTATGTTTCCTTACTGTAAGAACGCTCCGCCCAGAACTCTCTGACCACAAAGCCGCCGGGATAGGGCTGCATCAAATACATGATATTTCGCCCTGTGCGCAGCCACCCCATCTTGCCAAAGGATTTGAACTGCACCGTTTTTCTGCATCTGGGGCATCTGGTAAACGCATTGTGCTTCGGCTTCCGAATCGGAACTTCTCTGTCGCAGTAGCTGCAATAGCCGGTTTTGGCACCGCCGCGCCGGTATTGATAGAACATATAATTCTGCTCAACGCCGACCTTGCTGACCCATCTGTCCCAGTCCTTCGGAAGCGGAGACATGAGCGCCATTGCCGCATCCCACGGATCGGTTTCTTTCTTGTGCCGGGCCAGAAGCTGCTTTTCCCGAATCCCTTCCTGAAACTCCCGGATTGCCACAATCGCCTCCCATTTGGAATGCAGATATTGACCGATCACAGCGGAATCACGGGATGAGATCTGCATGTCATAGATGCCAAATCCCTGCTGCGGTAAATTGCGGAGCATCGCGGTACGCCACTTCTTTTCCATAAAGCTGTATGTCAGGAAATCCTGCGCATCATAGTCAAGAAACAGCTCATACACTGGCTTTCTGCCGCCGGCAGCCAGATTTTTTGTCAGATAGATTGCGACCTTCAGAATCCGATCAAACCGCTTGCATCTGGCGTAGTACTCGTGTTCATAGCGCAGTTCTTTTCGGAAATATCCGCTCTCTATCATCGGTTCGTTTTCCGCCTGCTTCAGCATCGCGGTCGTTGCCCGCAGAACAGGCAGTTTTTCTAACTCTTTTCGCTTCATTCGTTTATACCGCCTCACATTCTTCAAAATTGTCATCATACCAGACATCCGGCAGACGCTCCTTGCCGTCGATCACGCACAGCGAAAGATGCTCGATCTTCGGTCCGTTCACAGCTTCTCTGGCAAATGCCAGAATATCTCCAAGCTTGCCCTTTGCGCGCGGGTGCTTGCCGCGCACGACGGCGTAGCCATTCCATGCCTGCGCACGTTCTCTTTTGACATCACAGCCATCTGGCATCTGCGGATGGTCTGCCATATACGCAAGCGCATGCAGAAAAAACTCCTGTGGCTCCAGCTTTCGGAGTACCCAGAGCTGTGTGCAGGAGATTCTGGAATCTACTGCATCCTCATCCAGATCGCCGCACGGACGAACCAGATAGTATTCCGAGTTCTGAAAATCCCCATAATAGCGCAGGCAGTCCATCGGGTTTGCTGCGCAGTGGAAACCGTTTGCCTGACAATTTGCCTGTTCCGTTACATTCAAGCCCATCTTTAGCTGATAGCCGAGGCAGATCATGCCCGGCTCCATGCCCTTGTAAGCAATCATCCGGCCATGCCTCCCATCAGATCAAACATAGAAAACTGTTCTTCATCGGGCGATTTCTCCGGCTGCGGCATTTGAATGACCTGCTCCGGTTTTGCAGTCTTTGTCTCAGCTTTTGTCTTCTCCTTTTTGGGCTGACGCTTGGATTTGACTGGCGCACCCGGATACGGTTTTGGAACAAACGGTTCCTCCTTGATCTCATCCTCTTCGGCGTTTGCATCCCGGAAATATTCCTCTGCCCAGTCATAACAGGTATCCTCCGGCACATCGCCGCCGTAAATGCCGTTTGGCTGCGGTTCTGTACCATTGTCCTCCATTTCTGCGAGCAGATACTCCCGTGCTTTCCGGTTGATGTATTGCAGACAATGCGCCATGCTCTTGTGCGGGTGCATGACCATCCGCGCGAACGCGGGATCGCTGAGGCAGAGTGTCTGCACATACTCGGAAACGCATTCCTTGAGATTCCGCCGCGTCAGGCGCTCGGTTTCCTTTTTCATGCGTTCCATTGATGCTTTGATCAGCTCCGTCTCGCTCATCTGCTCAATTTTTGCAATCGCTGCCGTTTCTGCGGCACGTTTTTCCTCCTGCTGCCGCTCCCATTCCGCTTTCCGTTTAGCTTCTGCTTCCTCGTGCTGACGGCGCCGTTCTGTTTCTGCTGCCGCAGGATTTTCCTGCTCTGCTTCCGTTTTAGCAACCGGCTCCGCCGCAGGCTCCTTGCTCGGCACTTCCGAAGCGGCGGCAGCTTTTTTCTGCTCGTGCTGCTGGATCAGCTTTGCCTGCAACGTTTGTATTTCGGATAATTCGGAAGCGGTTTTCTCCATTTCAGCCTGCTGGTTTTCCAGATCAAGCTCTGAAAATACGCCCATGATAAAGCTCCTTTCTGATAGAAAATGGGCGCAGCGATTCTGCTGTGCCCATCCATGTGTTATACCCGATAGATCAGCGTGCTGAATGCGTCGAAGCAGTAGCACACGAATCCCGGATATTCTGCGGTCTTTCGTTTGATTTTTCTCTGGATCTCAGCGGCAGCATTTTCGCTCATGCTGTCTGCGTCCTCCCAGAGCATTGCCGTAAAGCTGGCACCGTCCGGCACTTCCCGGACGTGCGCGCCAAGCTCCTGGCAGAATGTGCGAAGCTGCACAATCTCATCTCGCTCGTCCATATCTCTCTGGTCGCGGTCATTATGTCGTGACTGCTTTCAGCTTGACCTGAATCGTGATCTCGTCGGAGCGCAGAATGACATGGTCGATTTTTGCTTCAAGAACCCCCGGCATGGCCGTTTCCGGTATCTCATATAGACAGCGGAAGCGCCCAATGACCTTCCTGTCCGTTTTCACGACAACCGGAAGCTCGTCGCTGAGGACGCCGATCTGATTTGCAAAATCCAGAACCGTAATTTTTCTCATACGCTGTTTCCTTTCATTTTTTCATTTTCCGGGCCAGCAGCGGAGAAAACGCCACCGGCACGAACTGCTTTGTATCCCGATAGTAATACCGCCGCTTTTCCGCGTCGTACAGCTCCAGCACATCGGACGGCGCAATGCAGCGCCCCGGATAGTCTGCGGGCAGCTTGCCGTTATAGCGGTCAAATACGCGCTCCAGAACAGCCAAGTCCGGCTCATCTTTCGGGCAATAGAGCATTTCGTCGCACACCAGCCGGTACTCGCTCGCGGGCGGCTGCTGAAAGCCTGCCTTGTGAAGCGCGTCGATCCCGGAGAACGCGAACGGTTTCGTTTTCTCCGTGTCCGTAAATTCCAGCTGATAAATGCGGCAGCCGATCCGCTTACGTTGCGCGTTCAAAAGCTCTGCCAGTTGTGCGTTGCCGCCGCGCTGCAGGAAAGCGTGATATTCTTCATCCAGCAAGCCGAGGTATGCCTGTAAGGGCACACCATCCGGCTGTGCCTTGTGCCATCGTTCCACGCAAGCGTCTATCTCGGAAACCTCGCACACACCATGCAGATACCGCTCCCGGAATGTCATTGTTTTCGGTGCTTTCCCAGCGTTCTTCCGGAGCGCAAGCTGCCAGTCGTCTAAACCCTTATAATTCGGGTTCCATGTCAGCCGGCGGCATTGCAGCCCGTGCTTTCGCGCCATCAGATAGATCTTGGAGGCGCCTTTTTCAACCTGGACATTCCGATACTTGTCCATGTCCTGCGCCTCGATGATCTCCTCCGTACCGTTCTTTTTGAGGAACGCAAACAGTTCGTCCAGCTTGGACACATTATTCGCCCCGGCGGTCGCCGCGAAGGTGCGGTTCATCAAGGCATGGCAGATGTCCGCTTTCAAAAGTCCTTCCGTCACATAGACCACTCTGGAACACGGATCACCGACAAAGTGGATGGGGCTTTCCGAGGACGTTCCCATCGGCTTGCTGCTTGACGACAGCCAGAGGTACTTCGTGCCCTCCTTGTCGGCGGGCGCGTTTTCCTCCCGGATAGGGGTATCCAACCGGATCTGTGCGCCGCAGACCAATCCGTCCGCGCTTCTGGCCGGGATCAAGATCCCGGCCGTGCGCGTTCCGAAGCGTACTGTCCATCTGCCGTCCTCTGCCAGATAAAAACCGGGGACGCCCTGCAGGGTGCACCCCTGCTTCAAAAGCCGCGCCGTCAAGCTCTTGCAGAGATAAGGCGGCGGGGTGCTTTTGAAGCCGAACCGTTCGATCTGCTCGTCCGTCAGACCGCGCACCTCACGCAGATGCGCGCGGTGCTTCGGCGTCAGCGACAGCATGGAAAGCAGCATCGAAAGCGTCTGATGAATCGCCTGTCTGGATGCTCTGATCGACTGCGCGATTTCCTGCGGCTGCCGGTTCTGATAGCTCTGGTACTCTGGTGCATAGTCTCCGGTTTGAAGCGCCTCGCAGATCTCCCGATAGGCATCCGCGTTGCTGATGCCGTAGACCTTTGCATAGAGCGCCAGCATCCCGCCGGATTCCTGACAGTAATTACAGTGCCATACGTCCCGTGACGTTTTCAGATAGAGCTTGCCGCGATGATCGCCGCAAAGCGGGCAGTCCACATACAGAAAGTCCGGGCCGCGCCTGCGGATATTGAGCCGCAGCAGCGCCGCAACGTCTGTAATGTGGAACGGAAACTGCGAAGAACCGGCTTTGATAACAGCCACACCCTTTCATCCAAACCTGACGCTTCATCCAGCTTTCTGCTGCAAATTGTCCAGCAGAACAGATGCCGCTGCTTTGAGAATATTGTCCGCCTGATCGCAGCCATAGAGATACCACTTAAGGCTCGCCGGACGGCGCTGCGCGACTTGTTCGAGCGTCCAGCCGCGGCAGGTGCCGATCTGCACCACGACGGCCTTGGCTTCGTCCACTGTCATACGCTGCGTGATCTCGCTGACATCCATATCTGCCGTATAGGACGCGGCCTGCGGCTGTTCTGCAACTTCTTCCGCGGCTTCTTCCTGCTGAGGCGGCAAAACATGAAGATCAGGTACTTCTTCCTGTGCTGCACTGACCGACTGCTCCTGCTGCACATCTACCGCAACGGACGTAAAGCCGTCCGTAACGTTCTGCACATCAGACGCGGTTGTTTCCATAACGTGCTGTTCAGCGGGTACAGAATCCGTATCCATTGCCGATACTGTTTCTGCGATCGCTTCTGTCATAACAGGCGCTTCCGCCGCTTCTTCATCTGCTTCTGCGGCTTCCGTCTGAATCGGCACTTCCGACCCAAACAGCTCGCCGCCGTAGTCGCGGCTCACGTCGCAGAACTGGATGCCGAAGCCGGCGTTTTCCAGTGCCATATTGAGCGCATCCTCCTGCGCGGCGCGGAGAAATTCCCCGCCGGGGACATTCTCCCTGCGCTGTTCGGAGGTAAAGCTGGCGGCCGGAACCGGATCGTCCTTGCTGAAATAAACCTGCGCTTCGATAATTGCCAGCTGGTCGCTGATGCGCAGCGGCTTCAAAAGCATTCTCCCGTTCGGGCAAGCCAGACGGAACCAGAGCCGCTTATAGCGGAGATCCAGCTTCCAGACCGGGTGCCCGGTTTTGACGGAGATGGTCTTTCGCAGAAGTTTCATCGGGTCAAAGCCCGGCACCTTGCGCAGCTGCTGCACGGCGGCGTTGTTCATCACAGTAGATTTGTTGTCATTCATTTCTTAGAACTCCTTCCATAAATAAAATAAGAGATGACTGCGCAAATTCTGCACATTCATCTCAACTTAACCGGCTTTTTTCAATTTCTGCTCTGTCGCGCCCTGCGGCAGAGCTTTTTGTCTGAATACCTGATTGTACTTTAAGATCCGTTCAGCAAGGCAGGTGTTCCGTTTGACCTTTCTGCCGGAGTGGATCGCCAGAAACAGCGCACGCTTCTGACCGACCAGAATCACACGCTTTTTTGCGCGCGTCACGGCGGTGTAGATCAGATTCTTCGTCAGCAAAATGCGGTGCGCCATCAAAATAGGGATGATAACCGTTTCGTACTCCGAACCCATGGATTTGTGGATCGTAATGGCATACGCCAGTTCCAGATCGCCGAGCTGCGTTTTGGAATACTCCACAGTTCGCCCATCAAAATCCACGCACAGCTTGTCGGGAAGAATTTTGCAGATGCTCCCGATGTCGCCGTTGAACACGCCCTTGAACTTTTGCCCGCACGCGGAATCATAGCCTTCCAGATTATAATTATTCTTGGTCTGCATCACGCGGTCGTGCAGGCGGAAAATACGCTCTCCGAACGCCAGCTCCGGAACCTTTTCCGTATGCGGATTGACCGTCTCCCGGATCAGCGCGTTCAGACCGTTGGAGGACGCTTCTCCATCCGTCCGATAGGGCGAGATGATCTGAAGCTGTCCAATGGATGTATCCTGCAATTCCTGCAAATAGAGCGTCCGGATCTGCGCCGCAGCTTCCTCCTGATTTTCTGCCTTGACAAACTGAAAATCCAGACCGTAGAACAAGCTGCTGTTTTCTTCGTTGATGAATTTGGCGTTATAGGCGATCAGGCTGTCCTTGGACTGCCGGAAGATCTCATCGAGAACCGTTACCGGCACGATGCCGCTTCCAATCAGCTCCGCAAACACACTGCCCGCGCCGACGCTCTCCAACTGGTCAACATCGCCCAGCAGCAGGAGCTTTGTTCCTTTCTGCAAGCGCGAAAACAGCTGATGCGCCAGCCACATATCCACCATGGACGCCTCATCCACGATCAGAAAGTCAATTTGCAGCGGCTTATCCTGCTTGTCCTTACTGCAAAAATCGCCCTGCAAGCCAAGCAGACTGTGCAGCGTCAGCGCCTCCAGCATACCGGTGCTCTGTGCCATGCGTCGGCTGGCCTTGCCGGTCGGTGCGGCGAGGACGATGCGGTTTTTGGGGTGCAAAATCCGGTAGACCTCGATGATGGCTTTCAGCACCGTTGTCTTGCCGGTGCCCGGGCCGCCGGTGATGATGGAGAGATTTCGCTCCATCGCCACCTCAACGCCGCGGCTCTGCCGCTTTGTCAAGTGCAGACCCAGCTTCTGCTTGACCTGTTCCAGCGGAAGCGTCACGTCGATTTTCTCTGTGTGTTCCATGAGCATTGCCGCCGCCTTTGCCGCGCTCTCCACCTCCTGCATGAAAATATGAGGAAGATACAGCCGCCCGCCGTCGGAAACGATCTCGTTGTCTTCTGCCATCTGCTGCAATTTCTGCTCTACCTCCGCGCGCCTGACCTGCATTTGGGGAAGCAGAATTGGCTCATTGAGAAATTGCAAAGATTCGGTGATGAGCGTATTGACTTCCAGATACAGATGCCCATGCTGCCGTGCGTTTTCCAGTGCGCAGATCATAGCGCCGTGGATACGAACCGGGTCATGCGGATCGCCGCCAGACTTCCGGATGATCGTATCAACGCGTCGGAATCCAAATCCTGAAATCTCACAGAGCCGGAACGGGCTCTTCCGCAGAATATCCGTACAAGCGGGGCCGAAGTGCTGATAGATCTTCATCGCTGTCACAGGCGTGACCTGAAACGGCGTCAGCAGCTCCATAATATCCCGCATGGCGCGGCTTTCCGCGTAGCACGTCTTGATCTCCTCCAGCTTCTGCTCGGTAATGCCGCGGATCTCCAGCAGCTTCTCTGGATGGAATTCCAGCACATCGAGCGTATCTGTGCCGAACCGCTGGACAATGCTTCTGGCTGTGCTTTCCCCAATGCCTTTGAGCAGGCCCGACGAAAGATAGCTCAGAAGTCCTTCCGTTGACGGCGGCACAAGCTCGTGCCAGTTCTCCACATGGAACTGCAAGCCATATTTGCCCTCTTTCCAGTCGCCCTCGATCTCCAGCTTGACAGAGTCCGTCTGCGGCAGTCCATAGCCGACAGCGGTAAACCGAAGCATCCGGTCACGGAATGTGTATTGGGAACGGGCTTCTTCCGGCACGGACGGATCATCCGTGCGCATCCGGAGAATGGTGTATTTGCTGGCTTCATTGAAGTAGATGAGCTTATCATAGACTGCAATCATTCATTTTTTCACCTCACTCAAGCGGCGGGCTGCGCCGCGATTTTGATGCTGAACCGTCTGGACTCCGACGTTTCCACAAACTGCTCGTAGATCTCCGGATAAACCTCCCGCAAGCGGATCATGTTGTCTTTGGAGATGCCCTGCCTGCGGATGGGGTTGTAGGAGATGACGTAGCTTTGTTCACCATCCGCACAGGTTGCACAGTCTTTGCCGTCCAGCTCGCTGACAAGCAAGCCTTTGAGCTGCTGCATCTGGGCATCCAGCTGTGTGACCTGTTTTGCAAGCGCGTTTTTCTGCTCCTGAAGCTGCAAATACTGGTGTATCTGCGGAAGCTGCGGTGCGCCGAATGATGCCGGCGGCAAATCCCTCCGGTCAATGCCTTTCCATCGTTGCAGGCTTTGCAAAATGAGGTTGCCACTTTCCGTATAGTCCGGTGGGCATTGCTTCTGCACATGGTCATTCCAGAACGCATCCTCCAGCGCGATCAGCTCTGATTCGTAGGCATAATCCCGATCCAGATGCCGGATGATGACCTCATCCTCATTGTTTCCGTACAGGCAGCAGAAGTAGACCCTGTCCAGATTCATGACCGACATATAATGCCGCCCCTGAGATTCGTAGTACAGCGGAACGATCTCCTCGCCGTTGTACCACCAGTTCTCTCTGGCATTATAGTTTGTCGTCTTGATCTCCAGAATGGCATTGCTGCCGCCCGGAAGCTCCACAAGGTAGTCCAGATCCGCCAGCATCCACGGATACAGGGGGTGCTGGAACATGACCTTCCGCTGAAAGATACGCAGTCCGGTTTTCTTTGCGAAGATTCGCGCGACCAAGTCTTCCAGCAGATTCCCCATCTCCAGCGCAACCCAGTTTTCATCCATGTCCGCCCTTACGACGTTCAGCTTGTCATAGTACAGATCTCGTGCTGTCCGCCATGGCGAAATGCCGAGGATCGCAGCAGCGTCGCTGCCGCCGATGCCCCGCCGCCGATAGGACAGCCATTCTTCGTTGCTCAGATTGCTCGTGGCTACCAACTCCTGCGGCTCATACATCAAGCGCAGCACCATTTCGTTCTCCTTTCTTCCATGCCCGCAGCCGTACCACACGCTTCCGCTTGTGAACCGCTCTGCGATGATACGCCGCAGACTGTCGCTGCCGTCCTCCGGGACGCCATTTCTTTCTTGTTTTCATTTGGTTTCCGCCTTTCGTAAAAATATATCCTCAAAGCCTTTCGGCATTTGGGCAAAAAAATAGCGGGAATATCCTGCGGCGCAGCTTCTTCTGCGTCGCGGTCATTCCCGCAATCTGTGGGCCTTGCGCCCAAAAAAGAAATCCGGCAGAAACCAGTCCTTCGGACATGGCAATTCTACCGGAAATCGTAAAAGCCTGACAATGCGTGTGCAAGTCGGAACACTCCGAACGCTGTAGCAAGCGCGCTACAAGCAGTATGCACAAATCTCAATTACAAGGCAACTTTACCACAAGATATTGTGGTTGTCAAGGAACGGGCGGCTTACGGCCACTCCGATGTCAGTACCTCCCGGAGATATTCATACTCCGGAAGCTGCTCAAAATATGGCTGCCACAGACGTTGGATCTCCGCGCGCTCCAATGGGTCTGCCGTTTCCATAGAATGTTCATTCTCCGTCAGCAAAAGCACATCCAGCGCGACATCCTCCAGCATAAGTCTGCATAGTTCTTCTGCCGTATCGATGCGCCGTGCGGTATCCACATAGTCATAATTTGGTGAAATATCCAGCAGGACATATCCCACCTTGCCAGACCATACAAGGTCAAATGCATCGCTTTCCCTCAGTCGCTCTGCAAAAACCGAGAGCACCCGTTCCAGCTTCTGTTTTTCCTGTTTTGTGTAGATCATAATAAGTTCCTCCTATATGTGTTTGATCCGTCACAAATCATAGCATAGAAAACATTTTTTCTCATCTGCGCAGAAAAAATCGAAGCAGCCCCTATTTTTTAAGTGTAAAGGCCCTCAAGCAATGTACCTTGAAAATTGAACACCCATCTGGCAGGGAGATACAGCAGCCGCGGACAGTATGCGATGATATGAGCGTACCCACGGCCTAACGCTGCACAGCAGCGACTGCAATACGCGGTCTATACCGGAGCGCAGGAACGGACTGCCAGATGGCTATATGAAAAACAACTAATTTCATTTTCACATCTGGAGGAAAAACATATGACGAAGCCTTTTATGCAGGGGCAAGCAGAAAATCTAGAACATGAAAGCAGATTACCAATTCACCAGAAGATGCTTTTGACCATTCGGGAGGCAGCAGAATATAGCAACATCGGTATCAACAAAATTGATTCCATGTTGAAGCAGCCGAACTGCCCATTCGTTCTTTACGTTGGTACGCGCAAACTGGTAAAGCGTAAGGAATTTGAGGCATATATACGAGATAATCTCATCATTTGAGGTTTTTCCGATTATCCTGAGCAAGTAAAAATTGATCTCTGCGTGTTGAAAAAAGCTGAGTCCTGCTCTATAATGAAATAGATGTGTTGGGCTCTTTTTCTTGCTTATAAGAAAGGAGTTCATAATGGGTAAGAACCTAAAAGGTAAGGAATGTGGAAAAGGAATCTGCCAAAGGAAGGATGGTAAATACTCTGCTCGATTCTGTGGCAAAAATGGTGTGCGCAAAGAAAAGCATTTTTCTACACTTCCGGAAGCACGAAATTGGCTTGCCGATCAGCAGTATAATGACCGGCACGATTTGGTCGTTGCAAACTCTAACATGACAGTCGATGCATGGTTTAAGTTTTGGCTGAATCATCTGATTTGCGACCTCGCGCCGAATACCAGACGGAATTATCAGGAACGCTACACACATAATATCCAACCCGTTCTTGGCGCCATGCCAATTGCAGAAGTCAAGCCAATGCACTGCAAGGCTGTCCTCAATCGCATGGATACAGAATATGCGGGTTCAACAATCCGGCAAACGTATATCACAATGGGTACCATGTTTCGTTCTGCGATCATGAATGATATCATAGCCAAGCACCCGATGGACGGCGTTCGGTATACGAAACCCGTCCGCGCAGTCGATGATATTCATTACCTGACGCGGGAAGAGCAGGTCATATTTCTGGAAACGGCAAAACGCTCACACAATTACCGGCAATATGTGCTGTTGCTCGAAACCGGTTTGAGAACATCTGAGTTGATTGGGCTGACGTGGGATTCTATCGATTGGAAAAAGCACACGCTGACCATCAACAAAACACTGGAATACCGTCATCAAAACAAATGCTGGCGCGCAGGTCCACCCAAAACCGAGAAAAGCTATCGGACGATTCCGCTGACGGATCGAGCCTATGCTGTTCTGAAATCCTGTTACGATGAACGTGATTCCAGAAAAGAAGCGGATACGCTTTCGCAGGTGCTGGAGTACATGGATCGCAGGACTGGAAGAACAGGGACGCTGGTTATGAAGGATCTCGTCTTTATCAACTATCGTACGGGAGAACCAGCAAAGAACAGCTCCTATGATACCCACCTATATAAGCTCTGCGACGAAGCTGGCATCAAACGCTTTTGTATGCACGCGCTTCGACATACTTATGCAACCCGCGCGATCGAAGGCGGTATGCAGCCGAAGGTGCTGCAAAAGCTCCTTGGTCACGCGAGTATAAAAACAACGATGGATCGATATGTCCACGTCACCGATTCTTCCATGGCAGACGCCGTTCGTCTGTTTGGGACGCTTCAGTTAGAGAGCGCGTAAATTGGTGCGCGCCGTAAAAATTGGTGCGGAATTGGTGCGCTGAGGCAATCAGAAAACCTTGAAACCCTTGAAAATTAAGGAGATGTGAAGAAAAATGAAATTAGGTATCGTCGGGCTGCCGAACGTCGGCAAGTCCACGCTTTTCAACGCGATCACGAACGCGGGCGTTGCGGCGGACAACTACGCGTTCTGCACCATCGACCCGAACGTCGGCGTCGTGCCTGTGCCGGACAAGCGGCTGGAATGGCTGCGCGACCAGCACAATCCCAAGAAGTTCACCCCGGCCGTCATTGAGTTCGTGGACATCGCGGGCCTCGTCAAGGGCGCGTCGAAGGGCGAGGGCCTCGGCAACAAATTCCTTTCGAACATCCGCGGCTGTGATGCCATTGTCCACGTTGTGCGCTGCTTCGAGGACCCGAACGTGACCCACGTCGAAGGCTCGACCGATCCGCTGCGCGACATCGAGATCATCAACACAGAGCTGATTATGGCCGACCTTGAAATGATCGACCGCCGCATCGACAAGGCCCAGAAGATGGCCAAGGGCGGCGACAAGCGCTACAACCACGAGGCGGAGCTGTTCACGGCGCTGCGCGACTATATGAACGAGGGCAATCTGGCCCGGACGTTCGAGTGCTCCGAGGACGACGCCGCCATGATCGCAACGAGCGATCTGCTGACGCTCCGCAAGACGATCTACGCGGCCAATCTCGGTGAAAATGAGGTCAACGACCCCGAATCCAGCCGCCACTTCACCGCTGTGCGCAAGCTGGCCGAGCAGGAGGGCAGTCAGGTGCTGCCGATCTGTGCGAAGCTCGAGGCGGACATTGCCGAGCTGGACGATCCCGACGAAAAGGCCATGTTCATGGAGGAGCTTGGCCTTCAGGAATCCGGCCTCGACCGCCTGATCCAGTGCAGCTACGCGCTGCTGGGCCTCATCTCCTTCCTGACGGCAGGCAGCGACGAGTGCCGCGCATGGACGATCAAAAAAGGCACCAAGGCCCCACAGGCCGCCGGTAAGATCCATTCCGACTTTGAGCGCGGCTTCATCCGCGCCGAGGTTATCGCCTTTGACGATCTCAAGGCCTGCGGCACGCTGGCCAACGCCAAGGCGAAGGGCCTGCTCCGCAGCGAGGGCAAGGAGTATGTCATGCAGGACGGCGATGTCGTGAACTTCCTGTTCAATGTCTGAGTTCTAAGGCAGCACCGCGCAATTGCGTCTTCACGCTTTGACGGATCTTTTCCGCCAATCCTGCGGTTAGAAAAGTTTGAAATACACAAAGTATTCCTTCGCTTTTCAAACCTTGGCTTGGCGAAAAATCTCTCGCCAAATCTGCTTGCCGAATTGTGCGGTGTTGCCCTAAAACAAGGGGCCTCTCCTGAAAAGGAGGGGCCTTCTTTTTGCGTCAAAGGCACAGGGTGTCTCCGACGGCCATATCTTTTCAGTCGCGGCAGAAAAGATATGGAAGAAAAGACCGTTCGGACACGAAATCGCGCTTACGCGCCTGAAAAATCGATTCGTTACGTCGTGCGTTTCGTCGTTACATTAACCGTAGTCGCAACGCCCTTCGGGCGGCCGTCCAATCGGGGTTCCCGAGCGCACGATACACAGTGCGGGTCGCTCTGTTTGCGCCCGTTGAACATTGGACGTATGAGATTCGCAGAACATGCGATATTTCTGTATGCAAAATCAAAAGCGCCGCCCGGCGGGCGGCGCTTTTCGCGTTCCTATGCGGCTCTCAGCAATAGAAGTCCTTGATCTTCTTGGCTCTCGACGGGTGGCGGAGCTTGCGGATGGCCTTATTCTCGATCTGGCGGATACGCTCGCGCGTGACGCCGAAGATCTGGCCGACCTCCTCGAGCGTATGCGTCCGGCCGTCGTACATGCCGAAGCGCATCCGCAGGACGTCCGCCTCGCGCTCGGTCAGCGTGCCGAGAATCTCCGTCAGGGCCTCCGCCAGCAGCGTATTGGAGGTCGCATCGGCAGGAGACGGCGTATTGTCGTCCTCCACGAAGGAACCGATGGTCGTATCCTCCTCGTCGCCGACGGGCATATCGAGCGACAGCGTGTCGGCGGCGGTGCGGTTGGCCTCAATGATCTTTTCGATTGGGAGATTCAGCTCCGCCGCGATCTCCTCCAGCGTCGGTTCCCGGCCAAGCTCCTGAACGAGCTTGCGGTTGCAGCGCGTAGCCTTGTTGATGACTTCCACCATATGCACCGGCACGCGGATCGTCCGGGCCTGATCGGCGATGGCACGGGTGATCGCCTGACGGATCCACCAGGTCGCATATGTAGAGAATTTGTTTCCCTTTGTATAGTCGAACTTGTCCACGGCGCGGATCAGACCGGTGTTGCCCTCCTGGATCAGATCCAGAATGTGCAGGCCGCGGCCGGAGTACTTCTTCGCAATGGAGACGACCAGACGAAGGTTTGCCTCCGTCAGCTTGTCCTTGGCGGCCTTGTCGCCCTCGCTGACCTTCTTGGCCAGCTCGATCTCCTCGTCGGCAGAGAGCAGGCGCACCTGTCCGATCTCCTTGAGGTACATCCGGACGGGATCGTCCAGATTATATTCCGCCGCAAGCTCCAGCGGGTCGATCAGCTCTTCCTCCTCGTCCATCGGAGGAAGCTCGTCGTTTTCGATCATCCCGCCGTTGTCGATGTCCGGGTCAAGCTCCAGCTCCGCGCCGACGATCTGAATACCCAGCGCGTCGAAGGTATCGTAGATCTGCTCGATCTTCTCGACCGGCAGGTCGAGCTTTTCCAGCTCGGCGGTCAGCTCGGACGCCTGGATTGTGCCGTCGCGCTTGGCCTTGGCGATCAGTGCGCTAACGTGGGCCATGGCCTCCTCATTGGAGATGGAAGCCTTTGCGTTCGTATTCTTTGTATTTTTCGAGTTTGCCATCAATGCTCATCCTCATTCGTGCGATCTCACACGCGCGATTTCGTCAAAAACCGCGCATCCAAATCATTATATACCAGGCTGCCTTCGTTTGGCAACCTGTTTTCTCTATTTTTCTCTCTTTTACCGGCTTTTTTCGGCTCAGATCTCCATAATGACGGGAAGGATCATGGGGTTGCGCTTGGTGGTCTTGAAGAGATAGCCAGACAGGTCGTTCTTGATGTTGGCCTTGAGCGCGCTCCAGTCGCTCGAGCCGCCGGCGACGCAGCGGTCGATGGCGTGCGCGGCGATCACACGCATCTCCTCGATCAGGTTTTCGGATTCCTTGACGTAGACAAAGCCGCGCGTAATGATATCCGGGCCGGTGATGACGCTGCCGTCCTCGGAGGAGATGTTGACCACGACGACGATCATGCCGTCCTGCGCCAGATGCTTACGGTCGCGCAGCACCACACTGCCGACATCGCCGACGCCGGTGCCGTCCACGAGGATCTTGCCCGCGGGAACGGTGCCGCCCCACTTGCAGGTCGCCTTCGTCAGCTCCAGCACCTTGCCGATGTCGCTGATGAAAATATTTTTCGGATCCATGCCCATTGTCTGGGCCAGCTTGGAATGCGCCTGAAGGTGGCGCTGCTCGCCATGCACGGGGATAAAGAAGCGCGGCTTGACCAGTGCGTGGATGAGCTTGAGCTCCTCCTGACAGGCATGGCCGGAGACATGCAGATCGGCGAGCTTGTCATAGACGACGTCCGCACCCTTGCGGTAAAGCTCGTTGATAATGCGGCCGATGGCCTTTTCGTTGCCGGGGATGGCCGAGGCCGAGATGATGACGCGGTCTCCCGCCTGAATTTCGACCTGCCGGTGGCCGGAGAAGGCCATGCGGTACAGCGCGGACATATTCTCGCCCTGTGAGCCGGTGGAAACGATGACGATCTTGTTTTTCGGCAGGGACTTGATGGCGTTGATATCCACCAGCGTGCCGTTGGGGATTTTCAGATAGCCCAGCTCCACCGAGACCTTCAGCACGTTTTCCATGCTCCGGCCCGTGACGGCGACCTTGCGGCCGTATTTGTGCGCGGCCGTGATGATGCTTTGCAGGCGGAAGGCGTTGGAGGCAAAGGTCGTGACGATGATGCGCTGATTGCAGCCCGCGAACTGCCGGTCGAAGCTGTTGGCGACGATGCGCTCGGACGGCGTAAAGCCCGGACGCTCGACGTTGGTCGAGTCGCACAGAAGGGCCAGCACGCCCTCGCGGCCCAGCTCACCGAAGCGGGTCAGGTCGATCATGCCGTCCTCTGCGGTCGGGTCGATCTTGAAGTCGCCGGTCATAATGACCGTTCCGACCGGCGTGCGGATGGCAAACGCCACGGCGTCGGCAATGGAGTGGTTGACGTGGATGAACTCCACGGAGAAGCAGCCCGCCTTGACCGTCTCTCCGGCCTCGTGGGTGAAGAGCTTGACGGTCTTTTCCAGATGGTGCTCCTCCAGCTTGAGCTGGACGATGCCCGCCGTCAGGCGCGTGGCATGGATGGGGCAGTTGAACTGCTGCATGGCGTAGGGAATGCCGCCGATATGGTCCTCGTGGCCGTGCGTCAGGAACAGGCCGCGGATCTTCTGCTTGTTCTTCACAAGATAGGTCATGTCCGCAATGACCAGATCGACGCCGTACATGTCGTCCTCCGGGAAGCCGAGGCCGCAGTCCACGATGATGATGTCCTTGCCGTATTCCAGAACGGTGATATTCTTGCCGATCTCATTGAGACCGCCAAGAGAGATGATTTTTAACTTTTCTGCCAAATATGGTTCCTCATTTCTGTCAATAATTCATAGGGCAGCTTCGCACGATTGCGTCAATACCACCCAAATGCTCGCGTCCGGAGTGCCGGACGAATGGATGCTTTTCAGGCCCTGCGCCGTATTTTGGCAGCGCAAAGCCGCATACGCTCCGCAGCTTGCATCCGGCCCCGTACCGCCGGCTGCGCCCCGCAGACGTATGTGTGAGCTGTTTGAATGCTGGCAGCCTGCCGCTGAACCGCGCCGCACGCGCGGCTGACCGCCGGGTAATGCCGTGTGATCCGCCCACTACGGCATGATACAGATTATTATAACACACTTTTTCCGATGTGTATACATTTTTTTGCGGAACGCCGCGTCCCATGCCGCCGGAGGCCGTCCCTTCCGCGCGGAAGCAGTCGGAAAAAGGCATCCGCCGCACTTGTCATTTCAGCGCGTTTTTGCTATACTATTATAATCTATAGAGTTTAGTGGACGGAGGATACCTTCGGATATGAAAAAACATGTTTCCCGCCTGCTCCAGCCGGGCGTGATCTGGTACAGCATCGTTCTGCTGGCCTTTTCCGCCGCTGCGGCGGCGCTGGATCAATTTTATCTGGCGGGCGCGGAGCTGCTCGTGACCATCGTGGTCTTTGCTGTCAGCCGTGCGCGCTTCGCCCACCGCAAGCGGGCGCTGATCGAATATGTCCAGAGCGCAACGGATTCCGTGGGCGTTTCCGTCCACGCCGGCTCGCCGTTCCCGATGGCGGTGCTGCACCTGCCGGAGGCGGAGATCGTCTGGGGCAACCCGGACTTCTACGCCATCACCGGTCTGACCGACGCCACGCGCTATCAGACGATGCAGAGCGTCGTTCCGGGCTTCACCATCGACTGGCTGCGCGAGGGCCGGACGGAATTTCCCGGCGACCAGCTCATACGCGGCCGCCGCTACCGCATCTACGGCAACTTCGTCCGCTCGGAAGATGAGGAAACGACGGTCAAGCTTGCGACCGTGTATTTCGCGGACATGACGGAGATGTTCAACATCCGCGACGAATACATCCGCACCCGCCCCATCGTGTCGATCATTCTGATCGACAACTACGACGAGCTGACGAACAACCTCTCCGACAGCGCGGTGGCCAATCTCGACGCGCAGATCAACGAGACGGTCAGCAAATGGATGGAGGGCAGCCGCGCGCTCAGCCGCCGTCTCGAGCGCAACCGCTACCTGATGGTCTACGAAAACCGCGACTTTGAAAAGCTCCAGAAGGGCAAATTCTCCGTGCTGGAGAGCATCCGCTCCGTCGTCAGCCCCACCGGCATCGCCGCGACGATCTCGCTCGGCATCGGCAAGGACGGCGCTTCGTTCGAGGAGGACTACAACTTCGCCACGCTCTCCATCGAGATGGCGCTCTCACGCGGCGGCGATCAGGCCGTCATCAAGGACCGCTACAACTTCTCGTTCTACGGCGGACGCACCAAGGAGGCTGAGCGCCACACCAAGGTCAAGTCGCGCGTGGTCGCAGGCTCCCTGTCGGAGCTGATCGCGCAGTCCAGTGAGGTGTTCATCATGGGCCACCGCATGGCGGACCTCGACGCCGTCGGCGCGGCGGTCGGTCTCGTGAGCCTCTGCCGGAAGAAGGGCAAGCGCGCCCGCATCGTCCTCGATCTGAAAAACAACGCCGCCGGGGCGCTCATCCGTGAGCTGCGCGCGCTGCCGGAATACGCCGGGGTTTTCATCTCCGGCGACGACGCGCTGGTCGAGGCGGACAACCGCTCCCTGCTGATCGTCGTCGATACGAACCGGCCCGATCAGGTGGAGAGCAAGGCGCTGCTCGAGGCAGTGCCGCGTGTGGCCGTTATTGACCACCACCGCCGTGCGGCGGATTACATCGACCACGCCGTTTTGAGTCTGCATGAGCCGTTCTCCTCCTCCGCGGCGGAGCTGGTGACGGAGCTGCTGCAATACGCGGTGGAGCCGCGCGACATCCGGCCTCTTGAGGCGCAGGCGCTGCTGGCGGGCATCGTGCTGGACACCAAGAACTTCAACGTCCGCACCGGCTCGCGTACCTTTGAGGCCGCCGCGTTCCTGCGCCGGACCGGCGCGGATACCGTGGACGTGAAAAAGCTCTTCCAGAGTGACCTTGACTCGACCATCGCGCGTTATCAGATCGTGCAGGCTGCGAAGCTCTACCGCGACGAGATCGCCATTGCCGCCGTGGAGCAGACGACCACCCGCACCATCGCCTCGCAGGCGGCGGACGAGCTGCTGAGCATTTCCGGGATCCTGACCTCCTTCGTGCTCTATCCGGACGGGAATCAGGTCGTGATCTGCGCCCGCTCGATCGGCACCTGCAACGTGCAGGTCGTGCTTGAGCCGCTGGGCGGCGGCGGAAACGCGGCCTCCGCAGGCGCGCAGATCAAAAACGCGCAGCTGCCGGACGTGCTGGAAAAGCTCGTCGCATCCATCGACAAATTCTACGGCTGAGGCCGGGAATGCAATACAACCATACAACTATTTCCCTGTCTGAAAGGAGAACATAGCATGAAAGTTATTCTGACCCAGGACATCCGCGGCAAGGGCAAGCGCGGACAGATGATCGAGGTTTCCGACGGCTACGCCCGCAACTACCTCTTCCCGAAGAAGCTGGCGCAGGAGGCCAACGCCGACAACCTGAACACCATGCGCATGAACGACAAGGCGAAGCAGGAGCGCGAGGCCAAGGAGCGCGCCGAGGCGATGGAGATCTCCAAGCGCATGAAGGGCTTCACCGTGACCGTGACCGCCAAGGGCGGCGGTGCGGGCCGTCTGTTCGGCTCCGTGACCAACACGGAGATCGCCGAGGCGCTGGCCGCGCAGCAGAAGATCACGCTCGACAAGCGCAAGATCGTGCTCGACGAACCGATCAAGACGGCGGGCGTCTACACCGTCCGCTGCAAGCTCGGCTATGAGATCAGCGGTGAGCTGCGCGTGGAAGTCAAAGAGGCGTAAAGGAACGCCGCACGAAGGGAGGAACATTGTATGGACGAGCTGCTGAACCGTCAGGTGCCGCAGTCGCTGGAGGCGGAGCAGTCGGTGCTCGGCTCCATGCTCATTGACGAGCGGTGCGTGCCGGACGTGATCGGCACTCTGCGCCCGGAGGACTTCTATCTGAAGCAGAACCGGGAGATCTATGAGACCATCTATACGATGTTCAATTTCTCCGAAAAGATCGACCCGGTCACGGTACTCGACAAGATGAAGGAGCGCGGCGTCTACGACGAGGCGCACTCCTACGACTATATCTCGCAGCTTTTGCAGATCACGCCGACGGCGGCCAACGTCAAGCAATACTGCGCCATCGTTCATGACAAGGCGCTGATGCGCGACCTCGGCACGGCTGCCGACGAGATCAACGAAATGGTCTACGAGGGCGCCGGTACGGCGCAGGATATGCTCGAGGCGGCGGAAAAGAAGGTCTACGCCCTGCGCCGCGACGACTCCGGCGAGAGCCTCCAGCACATCGGCAAGGTCTTGCTGAACGTCTACGACCGGTTGGAGGAGCTGGCGCAGTCCGGCTCGGAGATCCCGGGCCTTTCCACGGGCCTGCACGATGTGGACCGGAAGATCAACGGCCTGAACAAGACCGACCTTCTTCTGATCGCCGCCCGTCCCGGCATGGGCAAAACGTCCATGGCGCTGAACATCGCGCTGAACGTGGCGAAAAAATACCCCGGCAAGGCCGTCGTGTTTTTCAACCTCGAAATGTCGCGCGAGCAGATGGCAATGCGTCTGCTGGCGAACGAAAGCTTCGTCGATCTGCAAAAGCTCGTCACAGGCCAGCTCACGGAGGAGGACTGGGGCAAGCTCTCCATCGCGTCCTCCGCGCTGAGTCAGACGGACATCCGCGTGGACGACAATCCGACCATCACGGTCGCGGAAATGAACGCAAAATGCCGCCGGATCGAGAATCTGGGGTTGGTGTTCATCGACTATCTCCAATTGATGACCTCGGCCGCGCCGGGCAAGACCAGCGAGAACCGCGTCACCGTCGTCAGTGAGATCTCCCGTGCGCTCAAGATCATGGCCAAGGAGCTGAACGTGCCCGTCGTGTGCATGAGCCAGCTCTCGCGTGCCAACGAGAGCCGTACCGACAAGCGGCCGATGCTGTCCGACCTGCGTGAGTCGGGCGCCATCGAGCAGGACGCCGACAGCGTCATGTTCATTTACCGCGACGATTATTACAACAAGGATTCGGAGGAGAAGAACATCGCCGAGCTGATCGTGGCGAAAAACCGCCACGGCGAGACCGGCACGGTCAAGCTCCAGTGGCTGCCGCAGTTCACGACCTTCTCCGACCTCGAATGGAAGCATGGAGAGTAAGATTCTCGCCTGGTGCCGCGAACAGCGGCTGTTTGAGCCGGGCGCGGAGGTCTGCTGCGCCGTCTCCGGCGGCGCGGATTCCACGGCCATGCTGGTATGCCTGCTGGCGCTGCGCGGCGAGCTGAAAATCACCGTCCGCGCCGCGCATTATAACCACCGCCTGCGCGGTGCGGAATCCGACCGCGACGAGGCGTTCGTCCGTTCGCTGTGCGAAAGGCTCGGCGTGCCGCTGAACGTTTCCGGCGGTGACGTGGCCGCGCGTGCGCGTGAGACCGGCGAAAGCGTGGAGGAGGCAGCGCGGAAGCTGCGCTACGCCTTTCTGGAGGGTCTCGGCTGCACGGTCGCCACGGCGCACAACGCCGACGACAATGCGGAGACGGTGCTTCTGAATCTGGTGCGCGGCACCGCGCTGCGCGGCCTCTGCGGCATCCCGCCGAAGCGCGGGCCGGTCGTCCGGCCGATGCTCTGCGTGACGCGCCGGGAGATCGAAGGCTATCTGCTGGAAAAGCAGCTGCCGCATGTGGAGGATTCCACGAACGCGGAGCCGGACGCGCTCCGCAACCGTCTCCGGCTGGAGGTGCTGCCGCTGCTGCGGCGGGAAAATCCGTCGCTGAGCGGAACGCTGCTGCGCGGGAGCCTGCTTCTGCGGCAGGACGAGGACTATCTGGAGCGTCTGGCGCATGAGGCGCTGGCCGCGGCACGGCAGGACGGCGGCTGGAGCTGCGCGGCGCTGCTGGCGCAGCCGGAGGCTGTCCGGACACGCGCGGTGCGCGCGATGCTGGCGCAGATCGCCGCGCCGAAGCTCACCTCCGCGCACATCCGCGCGGTCGATGCGCTGCTGGCATCGGAAAATCCCTCGGCGGAGGTCTCCCTTCCCGGCGGCTGGACGGCACGGCGGCAGTATGGGCTGCTGACCCTCATCCGTAGGGCCAAGGCGCCCGGCTGGACGCCGGTGCGGCTGACGGTGGACGGCGTGACGGAGCTTCCCGCGCTCGGTCTGCGCATTTCGTGCAGCCGGATCGCATGTCTGGAAAAAAATCCGCAAAATCAAAATTCCCCATCCACATTTGTATGCAGATGTGATATGATTGATAAAATACCGGAGCTGTGGGCCAGGCCGAGAGCCTCACAGGACGCGCTTCGCCTGCCCGGCGGGCGGCGGACGCTCAAGCGTCTGATGATCGACCGGAAAATTCCCGCCGCGCAGCGGGGGCTTCTGCCGGTGATCGTGGACGAGGCGGGCATTCTCGGCGTCTGCGGGATCGGGCCGGACACGGGCCGTCTCGCGCAGGAGGGCTTCCCGGCCATCCGGATCTGTATCGAGCAAACCGAAAAATGAGAAATCAGAGAGAAATGAGGAACGTTGCCGCTATGATGAACGAATTTGACATGATGCAGGATATCGAGAGAGTTCTTGTCCCCGAGGACGAGATCCACGCGCGCATCCGTGAGGTCGGCGCGCAGATCTCCGAGGACTACCGCGGGAAAAAGCCGATCCTCGTCGGCGTGCTGAAGGGCGTCGTACCGTTTTTCGCGGAAATGGCGCAGGCCATCACCATCCCGGTGCAGGAGGATTTCATGTGCGTCACCTCCTTTGAGGGCGGCACCGAATCGACCGGCAAGCTGACCTTCCGCAAGGACATCGACCACGACATTGAGGGCCGCGACGTGCTTATTCTCGAGGATATCATCGACTCCGGCAGCACGCTCAAGCTGATCTGCGAGCTGTTCCGCGAGCGCAAGCCGAAGTCCGTCAGGATCTGCACCCTGCTCGACAAGCCCTCCGGCCGCAAGGTCGATCTGACGCCGGATTACACCTGCTTCACCATTCCGGCGGCGTTCGTGGTCGGCTTCGGTCTGGACTATGAGGATTATTACCGAAATCTGCCCTTCGTCGGCGTCCTGAAGCCCTCCGTCTATCAGGACTGACCGCCCGGGCCTGTAAAGGAGCTTTCCCTTGGATCAACAACCAAAACAGCTCAATCCGCTGTTCCTGATGCTTGCGCTGGCGCTGATCTTCGCGCTGGCGGCGGGCGTATTTTCCCTGCACTCCACTCCGGCGGGTATACCGTATTCCGAGGTGCTCGATCAGTTCCGCAATGAAAAGGTGTCCTCCTTCACGCTCGAGGGAAGCACGCTGACGCTCCGGCTCCGCGGCGAAAACGGCGCAGAAAAGAGCGTCACGGCCAGCATCGGCGACGCGGAGCTTTTCCACAAGGATCTCGACGAGCTGATCGCCGACCAGTATGCCAGCGGCGTGCTGACCTCCTACAATTATCTTCCCGCGCCGGGAACGCCGTGGTACCGCGCGGCGCTGCCGTATGTCGTCGTGGGCGTGATCCTGCTGGTCGTTTTCTTCGTCCTTATGGGCCGCGCAAACGGCGGCCCGTCCGCCATGGCGCAGTTCACACGCGCCAACGCCCATTTCGGCCTTTCCGGCAAGGAAAAGGTCACGTTTGCGGACGTAGCGGGCGCGGATGAGGAAAAGGCCGAGCTTCAGCAGATCGTTGATTTTCTGCGCAATCCGAAGCGCTTTTACGACATGGGCGCGCATGTGCCGAAGGGCGTGCTGCTGGTAGGCCCTCCGGGCACCGGCAAAACGCTGCTGGCGCGGGCCGTCGCCGGTGAGGCAGGCGTTTCGTTCCTGTCGATCTCCGGCTCCGATTTCGTTGAGCTGTATGTCGGCGTCGGCGCGAGCCGCGTGCGCGACTTGTTCGAGCAAGCCAAGCGCGTCTCGCCGAGCATCGTGTTCATCGACGAGATCGACGCCGTCGGCCGTCAGCGCGGCGCAGGTCTCGGCGGCGGTCACGATGAGCGTGAGCAGACGCTCAACCAGCTGCTCGTCGAGATGGACGGCTTCGGCAAAAACGAGGGCGTCATCGTCATGGCCGCGACCAACCGCAAGGACATTCTCGACCCGGCGCTGCTGCGCCCGGGCCGCTTCGACCGGCAGATCTACGTCGGCACGCCCGACTGGCGCGGCCGCGAGGACATTCTCAAAATCCACGCCAAGGACAAGCCGCTGGCAGACAATGTCGATCTTTCTGCCATTGCCAAGGCGACGGCCGGCTTCACCGGCGCCGATCTTGAAAATCTGATGAACGAAAGCGCGCTGCTGGCGACGGAGCGCAACCGCCGCGCCATCACCATGAAGGACATGGAGGATGCAATGATCAAGGTCATTGCCGGGCCGGAAAAGCGCAGCCGTGTCGTTCCGCAGCATGAACGCAAGCTGACCGCCTATCATGAGGCGGGCCACGCCGTCACCATGTACCATCTGCCGACGCAGGACCCCGTGCATCAGATCACCATTATCCCGCGCGGTACGGCGGGCGGCATGACCATCAGCCTCCCGACCGACGATACGAGCTATCTTTCCCGCAACGAGATGTATGAGACGATCGTCTCCTTCCTGGGTGGGCGCGTCGCGGAGCAGCTGAAGCTGGACGATATCTCGACCGGCGCGTCGAACGACATCCAGCGCGCCACGGGGATCGCGCGCGATATGGTCTCGCGCTACGGCATGAGCAGCCGCCTCGGGCCGGTCTCCTACGCCTCCGACGACGAGGTGTTCATCGGCCGCAGCTATGAAAAGACGAAGTCCTATTCCGAGCGCATCGCGGGCGATATCGACGACGAGGTCCATGCGATCCTGCAAAAGGCCTACGAACAGTGCGCCGCGCTCCTGCGGGCGCATGACGCGGAGCTTTGCCGCGTCGCGGATTTCCTGATGGCGCACGGCACCATGTCGCGCGTGCAGTTTGAGGCCGCCATGCAGGCCAGGCCCATCCCGGAGTCTCCGGAGGAGCCTTCGGCGTTTGAATTCCACCCGAACGAGACGGAATGATCTGACGCGCAGGCGTCTCTGCCCTGACCGCATAAACCGGATCACACACAAGCGCCCGCTGGATAGACGGGTGTCCGTAAAACAGTTAATCCTCCGTATGGCTTAGACCATGCGGAGGATTTGTTTATGTCTAATCTTCAAACTTGCTGGCGGCAAACGGTTTGTCA
>OMAC01000180.1_pt1 | contig 66906 bp, 55 predicted proteins | sample 1644561 | NCBI WGS metagenome assembly OMAC01 (sample SAMEA103958144, study PRJEB25191) | human gut metagenome
AACTAATCCCGCCGATCCTGCGGCTGAGGACGTTGCTCCTCCCATGTTACTATATGTGGTGTTAGGAGGAGTTTGCCATGTCCCATCACCACGAAGATACTTGGCTTGCGCTCCGGCGGCAGGTGCGGGGACCAAACCTGCCTTTCCCGCCGCTGAGGCAGAAGCGGCTCCCATATTGGTGTATGTCGTGTTGGTATCCGTCCACGGAACATTCACATACATCTTACCATTTCCGTCAAGAGCTACCGGGTAATTCTTTCCGTTAGCTGAATACCCGATCTTAACAAGACCCAGATTATCGCTTGTAGCTTGGGTATAAGTCGTGTTACTGTCAGTCCAAGGGACATTGACGTACATCTTGCCATTAGCCAATAGCACAGCGTAGTTCTTTCCATTAGAAGCATAGCCGATCTTAACCAATCCTAAGGTGTCGGCCGTGGCTTCATTATACGTTGTGTTATTATCCGTCCACGGAACGTTAACGTAAGCGTTGCCGGACGAATCCAGCTGTACCTTATAGTTCTTCCCGGAAGTCGTATATCCTACCTTAATACCGCCAAGAACGGTAGCGGAGGACGTGGGAGGGGTGAAGGTACTTGGTTTGCCCGTAACCCCGGACCAAGGCACGGAGGAAGCCTGACTGGCCGTGTAAGGCTCATACCCATCCTCACTGTTCAATTTAGACTCGTCTTTTATCAGATACATCTTACCTGTAGACGTGACCTTTACCGTATCACCGCTTTGAGCCGTAGCGGTGGTAAGGGCGAATCTAGCCGTATCATCAGCTACCACGACCAATCTCTCCAAAGCCGCCTTAGGTAACCTATCTATGCTGATGGTTCCGGATGCGATCTTAGAGGCATCAAAATTGGCCAATGTCGTGGAGATAGTTACGTTGCCTCCGAAGTCCGATGAGACACTACCGGTAACAGCCCCGGACAGCGCTATGGTCCTAGCCGCCCGTAATTTAGTGGCGGTAGGGGCATTATCCGTCTTAAGAGCATATTTGGTAAGATCAATATCATTAGCCTTATCCAAAAGCTGCTCTATCTGATCACCATTGTATTTACCTTGAAAATCTGCCATATTACACTTATTTTTTTGCTCAAATATAGTTATATACATAAATACCAAGAAATCGAGGGGGGGGGGAGATACGGGTAAGTGTCAAAAACTGCCGTCCCCGTGCAGGAATCCGCTACGGAATATAATAGCCTTGTCTTTAAGTTTCTGGACAGATTCCCATTCCCATTCACCCTCACAAGGCTTAACGACATACTTATTCCCCCATGTCTTAAACTTCCTCTCTATAACAAACATCTCTGGGTCTTTTAAGACATGGAAGATACTTCCGACAGGGAAATACTTATCAGTCCTCAATATAACACGATGATGTTTCTCGTCATATTCAGGATCGCCTACGATACGTGCCTTATAAAATTGGAAATCATTTAACGTCTGATCCACTGGCTCTATCCAATAATACCCCTTACCCATTGCAGTTTGTATTTAATTATCTATATTTGCGGTGTAGTAACTCATAATGTTTTAAGTGATTTTCAACCAAAGGGGAAGGGTGTCCGTGAGGATGCCTTTTTTCATTCCCGCCCACCCTTCCTATGAACAAAAGATCTACCTCGAACAAATGTAATCATAATAAGGCTACGATCAAAAAGAAACCCTATCGGTATTCTATTGCCGACAGGGTTCTCCAACGTTGTATCAAACCTAAATCATATCACTCCATTTGATTGTGTCACCGACGAAGCACCGCACCGCCAGATACCTTACGAACGCCGTCCCTTCCGGGGCGTCAGGGTCTTCCAGATAAGCCAAGACAGCCTTGACTATTTTCTGGTCGCAATCCAATACCTTAGGAAAGTAGTCGCTATAGAACATAGCGAACAGATATTGGATATCTCCCCAAGTGGCGTTATCAGGTTTCTTGGCCCCGCATTTATCGAACATCTGCTTAGCGTCCTCCATCGTCCATCTTCTCTTGGACCCGTCGGCGTTAAGCATCTTGTCAGCGGCTTCCCTAGCCAGCTCCTTGGAAAAGTGATATCCATGGGTGTCTATATACCGCTTATAATCCGGGTCATCGGCGTCTGCTCCTCAGTAGTAACGACTCCTGCGTCCCCTGCGCATATACGGTTCGGTACCTTCGTACTCGTCACGGATGCCGCGCTCACCGAATCATCCCCTGCGATACATCTCGTCCTCACGTTCATGGAGTCTCTCACGTTTCTCAAGCTCACGCTCGTCACGTTCCAGCTCCCTCTCACGTCTTTCAAGATCACGCTCACGGCGTTCTAGCTCATCCATCCTACCGTCATGCTCCTTGCCATAATGGTCATATATTCCACCACCATAACCCATGTAAGTCCCATCCGAACGTCTGCTACATCCACGGCCGCCCCATAACCAGAACAGGACGATGATCCACAACCACCAACCGTTAGCCCCGCCGAAACCGTCTTGGTTGTTACGACCGTTCATCAAAGCCGCTACCAAGTTCGGATCCATCTTATTTCCGCCTATTAAATTGGCGAACATCCCCGGAATCATAGATAATAAACCGTTAGTGGCGCTTCCACTACCGGAACCCATACCGTCTAACAAAACGATTTTGTCTCCACTTGTACCCATGTCTATTTATTTTTGAATTAATAATAACCCCACCTGATGGCGGGCGTTACAAAGTTCAAAAATTAACAGCCCTAAAATCGTGATATGTGTCATCATCAAAGTACGTCATGTCTTGTAAATGGGATTAATAAGAACCGATACAAGACAAAAAATCCGGAGCGTATCACTACGACCCGGATTCATCGCAAATCTATAAAATCCAATGTTTCAATGCTCGAAAGAAAACGTCTCACGACGTCAAAGAGAGATTAACTACACGAAAAATCTCGCATCAACTTATTTGTATTAGCAGTGTATTCATTAACTATCTTACTGGATGAGGGATTATCCTCTATCCTTGACAGGCGGTTATCGTCACTCCTTACCGTAACATCACCCATCCTTCGTACCATATTTTCTTGATATGATGATGGATCGGAGTATATAAGATCATCAACGAACCTGTATATCGCACCATCAACCGTCTCACCTACCTTCTCATATAAACCGGATTGGAATGACACGAAATCATCATACCTCCCACGAGCCAAGAACGAACCGTCCGGTCTCGCCTCGACGCCGCCGTTGACCTCCCGGAGCAGGCCCGGATTCCTTTGGTACAGATACCTGTAAAACCCGGCATCCATCATCCTGTCCTGACTATCCAGATAGAAAAGGTTTCTCATGCTACTGTCACCGGACTCGATAGCCACGTCAAACAGAAGATCCCTTACCTGACCTTCCGGCAACGACATCTCCATGCTTTTTAACGTACCTCTGTCATGGTGGTTCAAAGATACGTTATAAAATCCATTAAAATCAAGGAAACGTAAGACATTATTATATAAATCCGATTTTTTTAACCTTTCCTTGATCTGGATTTTCCTCAACGAGGTACAGGATTTGATAAAATCCCGATCCTTTCCCTGCCTAGCCTCGTATCTCCTGAACTCCCGATCAATATCGACATCATCCATCTCAGGAGTCACGGGATGTTGGTATATTAATCTGGTAAGGATCATGTTCTCGGTATTCGAGGATGAGATGTTGGACATAACTAGCTTCTTTATGTTATCCTTGACCACGCCAATATCGGAACGGGAAGCCCCGGCGGGGACCACGCCAGCCGGCAAGTACGAGGGCCGCTCTATCCCGATATCGGCCAACATCTCATAGGCCTGATCGGTGTCGGTTATCGGAGCCGTGTTATGGTACGTATTCCTACTAATATACAACATGCTCCTATCATACATATCGGAAGGGGATGTATTCCCGGACCTTACATACACCATCCTATCCCCAGTAGAATAAGTATCCTGAACCTCGTATATCGGGTTCCCTTTTCCTGTTATCCTATCAAGATCGGAGATAAAGCTATCGTATACCGAATTGCCGGCCTGTATGGAGGACAGCATGACGTCCAGCGACGCCATAAGATCACGGATATCCTCCGGTCTGGATATAATCATCTCATCGCTGATCGCCTCGCTTATATCCACACCCATGTCGGCAAGATCCATGGCTATGTCATGCAGACGTCCGGCAACGTCCTTGATGTCCTTAAAATCATCCATATCGATTATCTCCCCAACCTTATCCCTTAGACCCTTCATATCCTTAGGCATACTGATATACGGTGTGGTACTATTGAAGTACGAGTCGGTAATCGTATTTCCGTCCTGACTCCGAACCTCCATACGGGTCATATTACGATACGTGTCATACATCCGATCTGCGTAATCCTGATCCTCCTGATACCGGAGTGCCAAGGAAGGGTATGGGATGGAGGCGAAAGCCTGATCGAACTCCCGGCGGTCGCTGATACCGCCTACCGCCCTCATGATCGTATCCCTTACCTCTATTGGATTCAAGCCCCTTCTCTTTCCTAACGAGTCATATGTATCCTCATATATCATATAATCATCACCAAGGCCTGACTCGGAGGACAGGAAATACATATCCTTCTCATTAAGATTCCCCTCAGACATAAAATCGACAATCCTCCTCATCATATCCCTTACCCGCTCATACTCCGATCGGTTAGTCATGATATTATCAATCTCATCAGCGTCATACATCCCAGATCGCTCAAGATTGTACCTATTGAGGAATATATCACCGCCGGAAAGGAAGTTAGATACGATCATATCATTAAGATCATTGATATTATCAACACCCAAGGAAGTAAGAGTATTATTAATATCCTTAACCTCATCGGCCATGAAATTGCCGGCGAAATAGTTCTTCCGCTTGATAAAGGACATGACATCATCATACCTAGGTTCCCCATTACTATCCAGATCATATTCTGATGGCATGGACATCCAGTCGCCAAAGAAGGACACGAAGTCGGGGGAGTAGGCCGTACCCCAGACCGATAAGGCCTGCTTCTGGTCGCCCAGCACCTCCATCGCCCTTTGGTATAATCCGGATGGTTGGTTATTAGGGGCAAGGACATTATCTACCCTACCCTCCTTATTTTTTATAACATAACAAGATCGTCCCATTACTAAATCGTTTTGACACAAAGATATAAAATCCCGCCTACTCTCACGAGCGGACGGGACACCAAAATAATAACATAATAACAAACCTTATGTTTCTCCGAAAAGTGCAAATCTTTTTGCCGATCCTCACGAACAGGCAAAAACTCAATCCTAAATTATAAAAAATGGAGTTTATCGTTTAGCGAAAATATCTTTATCTGATCTACTCAGAACCCTGCCTTTCAATTCCAAGAACCTAGGCATCCATTCTTTAGATATCTTAGACACGATCCACTGAAATCCCTTAGGAGTCACATAGACAGTATTAGTGCCATAGAACTCGTCATCATTACGATATCTATAACGAGCATAACCGCTGTCTATCATCCTTTGGGAAAGCAACCACCTCTTACCGGTCTTAGCGAAGAACTTCTTATCCTCAAGCAATATTCGAAGATTCTTCTCCGCTATATCATATCCATGAGCCTCTAGCTTTTCCCGAACCTCTCTGATCAACATATCTGTCTCTTGGGCTATTTCGGCTGTCTTAGCAAACTCAACCATAGGAGCCTGTTCTTTAATGATATTATCGGATATCCTTTTGGCTTCCTCTGCCGCTTTCTTCGCCTCAGCTAACGCACGCTTCTCCTTTTCCGATTTAAGCAAAGCCTCTAATGCCTCTATATAATCAGATGGAAGTTCATTCTTTGATGGCATATTGTTAGGTGGCATAGAATAGGAACCTGTTTTCCTAATAAAAGGGAGAACCTCCGATGTTACCCATCTTTTGAATTTCTTAGCAAACTCCTTCTTAGATGACATAATTAAAGTATACATACCAGACTCATTAATAATCTTTATCTGGCTAACATATTGATTGTGAATAGGGGTGGAATCGTAGGCCTCCCTATCTTCTGACAATCTCAGCATTTTACAATCCTCGTCATCTACCAACCTTCTTACAGCATCCCTAGGATCTGCATACCCTAAACATTTAGCTACATCATTACCGACAAACCATGGTTCATGTTTCTCATCCAACAATACTCTCACATCCCCAAAATCAGGATTCTCAAATAATTTTAAATTATCATCCATAATATAAAACAACGAGAGCCACCAGCGTCCGTTACTCCACTGATAGCTCTCATTTATCGCCTACGCCTAAGCGATATTAATATCTTCTTCTGGTCTAGCAACGGATAGACACCGCAAATATAAGACCTTATTTTGAAACTACAAACAAACAAGAGATATTTTTACAAAAAATGTAATCAGCCATATTCCTCTGTCATATATAAAGCGTAGCTATACCTATCCTCTATCATCTCCACCACCTTCTTGATATCAGATAAAGTTAGTTTCTTTATCTCCATATTCCTACTATCCATCCTGACAAAAGAGTTCTTGAACTCCTGCTCGGTTATAGCATCCAACCTAAATAAATTGTATTTTATAAGTAACTGGGTTACGTCAAATATCAGGATATTAAGATCAATATCATCCTTCAACTCATCAAGAAGATCACGCATCATGGCTTTGATAGCATCAGTATCAAGTTCCAGCTTCTCGGCTTCCCTCATCAACTTCTTAATGATGCCATTGTACTCGATTATGATATTAGCGTTATCATCATCGGTAGGCAGAAGAATATCCATCGTACATTCTATACCAACCTTATCACTAAGCCTTTTATTGAACTCAGTCATATAATCAAAAGCCTGATCCCTGCTTAATGAGTATGTATGGTCAAGCAACTGCCTTTGTCTGTTATTGACAAAATAATGACTGGTATATAACATCATCAAGACCTTCACTCGCTGGATACGTAAGTCTTGCATGATCTTCCGGTGTAAAAAAGAATCTAATTGCATGGTATAAAGAGTCCCCACCGGGGCCATCACACACCCGACAGGGACCAACTTTTAAATATCTTACTCGTCAGGTGATGGACTGACACCGCAAAGATAAGACGAATAAATTTACCTAGCAAGGATTTTCCGCCTCATTTTCTCCGGATACTACGTTGCCATCGGAAACCAAAGACTTGTCCTCGGCAGCCTTCGTAGGCGAAGCGGAACCCGATTGGGAGCCGGACGGGTTGACGAACGGGGTCTCTGTCTCCTCGAAGAACGTCTCATCTCTCCTAATACTCATCCTGAACTTAGGAGCTATGAAAGGATCGTTATTAAGATCTATGTTGATCGTAACGTCATTCATCAAAATATCCTCCTTAGTTCTGGAATCACCTATCCATCCTCTTACGTCAGCGGTCATAGGCATCCTGCTAGCCGCCTCCTTAACAGCTTTAAGCCGGTTCTTGATAACACCCACGTCCCCAGCCAGCGGGATCATATACGTCTTATTATCCAACCCGGATCTGGCTATAGCGTTATTAAGATCCATTATATCATCAATACTTACGCCTCCGCCTAGACCCTCCGTAATCCTATCAGCCATCGATTCGATCATGGATGAAAATGACGATATATCCTGATTTTTCAATCTTACGGGGTACAGGTAATTTCTTCCATTTCCTGTCTTTATAGCTACGACCGGGATACGTGAATTTTTATAATCACCATACTTGTCCCTGACGATAGCCGTACAGAACGGGAATATATTATACTTAATATTATCCCTCATCGTAACCTCCCCATTCTCTATATATCCTACGCTCTCAACCTTACCAACCGTCTCGTTGGTAAAGTCATTCTCGGATACCATCAACGTACCATTATCATCACTTACGCTAAAATTAGGTCTTCCCGGCAAAACACTGGTAACTGTACCTACGAACGGTATATCAATCTCGCCAGTAACAGATCCTATATTATCCCTATATAACTCAAAGGCCATACTCCTTAAATCAGCGTTACTCCCTTTTGAGTCTGGATCATTGGCTTTTAGCACCGAGACGAAATTGCCATCGCTATCCACGATCTTAATAACCATATTATCAACCAGCTCTCGGTAAGCCGACTTAGTCTCATCAGAATTAGGGTCAACGGCGTTAAGACTATTGTATTTATCATACAATTCCTTGGTATATGGATCTGACATATCCATCTTAAACCTTACCATATCACCCTTGCGGAGGCTAGCCGCTGCTTCCTGATTCACCGACTCGTTGTTAGATCCAAACGTATCACCCGTATAATAAGGGACAATAGATCCATCCTGCCCCTTGCGATACACCATGAACCAGTTGGAGGTCGATAAGGCGGTCTGCCGCCCCAATATGACACCAGTAGCGTTCTCGAAAGCCTGAGCGTCATCCTCGCTAATCATCCATCTTGAGTGGTTATCTGACTCTATAACAGTAAATATGTCGGTTCCGTTGGTGAAATCCATCACCCTTCCATTATCAGTATCAGTGGCATCAGATCTTTTAAGCCCAAGACCGTCCATAAACCTGTCAAGTCTCATTCCGCCAACCTCATAATACATGACCCCACCGATCTCTCTCTTCTGGGCCATCAACACCACCGGGTTCTGGGCGGCGTTAACTTCCGTCCTGCCGGTGGATGTCCCGGGTTCGCTCTCTGTGAGGACATCACCCATAGGTATGGATTTATCGTAATCCTTGACAGCTATACTTCCATTATCATACAACCTCATCCATTCCACGAATTGAAGAAGAGGATCATCAGAATAGTTATTGATAATATCAATAGCCTCATTAAGCTTATCCTGATCAATCTCATTGCCATTGTCAGCCTCATTCATAAGATCATTATAAGTCTTTATAGCTTCTTTGATCTGATCCTGATCAAGACCATTGATATTCATATCTACAATATCATCAACAGCGTCCTTGATATTATCATAAATATTATCATGGATCTTCAATCTATCTATTATCGATCTAGCCTTATTGATCCTTGAAATAGGATTATCCCCAAACCCGTTAACTAGACTATCGACACGAGGCTTGTTATTATCATATATCTGTCTCTCCCTAGGAGATAAGACATCCTCATTACCGTTCCATATCTTTATAGCTATATTATTGATTCTATCGTCAGAAGGATTTATGATATCCTCATCATCAGGAACCCTCTCGACTATATTACCTTCATCGGTCTTAATCTCGTTCTCCATAGATCTGGCTATCATATGATTATATGTCTTGAACATAAATGCCTCATCCTCCCCTATAAGACCATCTTGGTAAGCCTTGTCTATAGCTTGGTCGTTGGCGTAAAGATCATTGGCATCAGGATTATCAGTATTCCTGAAATCATACTTGCTATCATCCTCCTCATAAGTCTTACCCCATACGTTCGATAATATCTTCATGAACCCGCGCTCCTGCGCCCGGATGAATCTTCTGTCACGCATACGACGAAGAGACTCGTTTATATTCTTATAAGCCACAAGATTATGACGATACTCACTAAGCAATGCCATAGCCTCCTTATAATTATCAACCCCACGGATAGATACGACGTTCTCAAAATCAGCTATAGTATCATAAGCCGCCATAAGATCAGCGGCACTGATCCTTGAATCATTTCTATTTAAGAACAACTTAGATATATCAGCCTCTGAGTTAATTAACGTAGTTAATTTCCTCTCCAATGCGATCCTATCCTCTGTTAATTTAAGAAGCCTATCATTCTCCTTGACCAACCTAGCCTTATCAGATTCAAGAGCGTCCTTCGACGCGACACTTTGTTGAAGCCTCAAGACATTCTTCTCCATCCTCTGTATATCATCCGTAAGCTTCCTTAATTCTTCAAGATCCCTGCTCGAATCAGGATTAAGACGAGAATATATATCAAGAGCGGGACCTATATCCGTATTGTATATCCTTCTTAACTGATTGGCTATATCGTTCAAATTATCCTTCGCCTCAAGGCCATTATAAGCCATATTGGAGATATAGGCGTTAAACGACCTATTGGATATACCATCGGTAAGGGAGTCGGCGAACCTATTGGCCATGGTAAAATTATCCACCTTCTTATTAAACTCGTTGACAAGATCGGCTTTATACTCATTAACCTGCTCATCCGTCATATTCATATCGGAGGCTATATCGCTATTAGGTATAGACTCAATGACTGTCTTGAAATTCTCCTTGGTATCATCTAACATCCCCATTTCCTGATCATAACGAAGACGATTGAACACGGCATCACTAAAAGTCTTATCTATGATTCTAGAATTAGGTATATCGTCAGCGTTATTATCCGTTTTCAAGCCTGATAATTGAGCGTTCAGAGCCATACTGCCACGAATAGCACGGACAGCGGCGGTGGTCAAGGCGCCGGCATTGGCGTTGTAGGCCTCCACCATCTCCTTGTTCCGGGACATGTCTTGGCTCCATTCCTTTATACCCCCAATAGTCTTTCCACCCATAATCGATCCGATAATCATACCGATACCGATCTCCTTCCATCCTTGGCTAGACCCGTACGTCTCCTTGAACCCATTCTTTATAGCCTCCATATAGCCTATATTCTGCCGGATAGCCATAGGATTGTATCTTGATTCTACCCAATCCTTGGCGGACTTACTAGCCACTCCCTGAAGACCTTCCTCATACAGACCCTCTGACACTGGGCGCTTGATGATATTGAACGTATTTCCGGCTACCTTCTGCCATTTCTTTGGTGTTATGGCTCTTAACGTACCGTTATCCATCCTCTCGGCACCTACGCCAAATATATTGCGTTTTATGAACTTATCCACACCAAGATCCATGCCGAACATATCGCCGAACATAGCTATATTGGATAATGACAATATGCCGACGTTGGCGGCAAATACGGCATTAGCGGCATTGGCATTGTCAGCTCTGAACTTCATAAGCTCCTCATATGGGACTTCCCTTCCATAAGCGTTACGGTAAGACTGCCTGAAATTCTCCTCAGCCTCCATCAGCATGCTTCTGGCCTCGACAGACGCCTCCCACGAGGTAGATGTGCCAAGGAAAGCGAGGGTGTCCAGTCCCTTGCCTATCCTCCGTCCCGTACGGGCGGCCCTAAGGTAGACGCCGAACGCTTTCTTGGTATCCGAAGCCGCTTTGCCTATCCTAGCCAAAGCCACGCCCGCCCTAGCTCCCGTACGAGCTAAGTTCATCAATCCAGCGCCGGAATATACGGCTGACGATAACATGGCTCCAGCGGTAAAAGCAAGACCGGATAAAAAATCGTTAGACCAGAAATTAGCCGTGGTCATGCTTTGAAGGAAATTCATATCCCGCTCCTCACGATTGTAATAATGAGCAAGACCGTAATCCATCTTCTTGTCCTGATCATCCAACCATCTCGTGAAATCGTTATCAAAAACAGCGTTAAAATTACCTCTGGATACACCGGCGTAAATACCATAAAAAGGCTGAATAACACCACCTAATCCATACAAAGCGGCTTTACCTACAAATTTCCCCAAACCTCTCATCCATTTCTCAGTCCTACCTTGACTCCTAGATAAACGTGTGTCGTTATCTACACCGGGGATATAAGACTCGTATTTAGGTATCCAAGTACCGCTACTAAGTCGATACCTTGAATCCTCCAACGATATCTCCGGACCAGTAAGATTAAACCTGCCCTTATAGCTTTGATCAGAAGCCATATATCCTAATGGGGACATATGTTTCATATCATCATAATAATTTGTCTTAACAGTATTCTTGATCCTCTCCGACAATGACGGTATCTGGGACTTTGATCTCTCGGAAGCGGAATACGGATCCAATACCGGAGGCAGGTCACGATCCGGTATATCATAGGGATCCGTACCAATAGCCTTTATATTATCTACGTTTATGGTAGGATATCTGTACTTCTCGGCAAGATCCTTTCCGTTAGAGGTATTATTATAGATTTCCATTGTTTCCATTATTTCCACTATTTCCGTTATTCCTGTTTCTTATCTCCTGATCAATCATATCAGCTATGGGCGAGATGAAGCTCTCGAAATCATCAGTAGTAGATCTTCCCTCGCTCCTCCAATACACCTCATTCTCCTTGCTAAGTATCTGTTGCCATGCCATGACCAAATAATACTGCGGGCAGAAGTCGATCTTCCTTGCTACCTCATCAGCATAGTTAACGCCATCCAGATCAATTGAATACAACGGGGTATTACCCTCTCTAGCCCCTCCTTTGCTATATATATCAACATTTATCCCAGAAGAACCATTATTATACTTATATCCGGAAGCCCTTAACTCGTACATAGAAGCGTTATCGAACAACACGTCAGTAGCGATCATCATCTGATTCTTCCTGATATTACCGTCATTTATATTCGTAAACATATCTATATAAGGCATTACCGTGTCCTTGGCCCCGCTAGCGTAAGCGAATGGAGCTACCAACAATGACTTAGCCATCTTCCCATAAGCGTTGTTGCTTGAGCTGGCGAAAGATATGGGTACGACACCGGAATCATAGGTCTCGGACGGGATGCTTACATCCTCTTTGTAGAAAGTAAGTCTATTCGCAGCCAGATCAGCCTCGCTTACCTCAACAACAGATCGACCATCACCTCCATTATTGCCAATGATCTGATAATTACCATCACCTATAGGGGATATGGTAAACGTTATCTTCGTATTGGCATTATCCTTATCCTTAGGAATAAAACCGCCACCACGGGTAAATAGGTCACTAACCTTTATATAATCTTTCTCTTCTTGACTTTTAGACGGATAATCACCGGAGAAGATATACTCACGCTCGGCATACTCATGACGATATTGTCTCAGGTAATCCTCGCCAGCACGTTTAGCGTCATCAGCGATCCTACCTAAATCCCCACGACTCCATTTATGTCTTAATAAATCATTCCTCTCTTTATGAGCCTCATCATATATAGCGGTAGCGACAGCGATCGCCCTGTTATCCCCGGCAAACCTATCTCTTATTTCCTCAATGTGCTTATTCTTACTAGCCCCAGATACGGCAAGAGACATTATAGATTCAATATCATCAAGCGAAAAAGACGTTCCCATTAAATCATTCACACGATCCAATAAGACACCTGATTGACCCGAATCCATTGATACATGAGGCATTTCTCCTTCAACACCGTAATTAATAGTATTTATATTATCATTTAACAAAGAGCTGTAAGCGGACAACTTACTCCAATCATTTAATGTTATATCGTTTATACCATTTATATCAAAAACCTTATCGCCATTGTTATTAATATCTCCAAGATTGAATGTGCCGAATCCATAACTAATATCTATACCTGACCCACTGTCCGATCTAGCTTCTCTCTGAATTATAGTATCAATACCATCCAAAACAGCATTGCTCGCCTTATTGAATCCATCATTGATCTTATTATACTTCCCTCTTTGGGTATTTAATCCAAGAAGCTTCAAATAACTATCCTGACCATTGTAATCAAGCAACTCGTTCCTTGACCCTCCATTGGCCTTGAAATAAGCCATGATAACCTGATCGTTATCCATATCCTTGACCACGTTACTATTCTCAGGATCAGACGCCCATGCGTCGATCTTCCTTCTAGCGTCATCTGATAATGACTTAACGAAATTACCCATGCCGGTAGTCACCGCCTTCTCGTTGGCTATGAACCCGTTCATGAACTCATCGCTTATGCTCACATCGTCAAGGTTTGCGCTCTTGGTAACCACGGTAGGCCCGGTCGTGTCATCACCTCCATTCTCCGACTTACCCGATTTGCTGGCTCTCATCAACGCTGCTTTCTCCATGGCTAGATTATGCCTTTTTGTCTCATTAAACTTAGCTCTCTCCATCATCTGCTGATTAGCCTTGAAATAATAATCATCAACACCCAACGTCTCGTATGAGTTATTATAAGACCATCTCAGCCCGACGCCACGAAGGAACTGCTGTCGTACCATGAACATGCCGGCTCGCTCCGGGCTGTAGTTGCTACCGATAACGCCCTCGGCCTCCTCCACGAAATCATTTCTCTGCTTGATAATATCCGCCAGCTCCGACTCCAACTTAGCCCTCTTGGCCTTGTCATTGCCAACGCCCTTTAGCTTGGCTCGTATGGATTCTTCCTTGACACTGAAATCATCAATATACCCTTTAAGGAAATCTGAGGTGCTTTGAACATTAAATAAGTCAGGATTCGTTCTAGCCATATATCTTCCCTCTAATTGCATCTGAGCCTTACCGTTCTCAGATATAGAAGCCATGGCTATATCCCTGACCTGAGCGTAACTCATCTCATCTATATACATCTCACGCATCTCGCCCGTCCTGTTGCCATTGGCATCAGTCACCGGTACATTGACTTTCTTCCCCTTGTTAAGGGAGATGAAATTCTTCATCTTCTCATCAATCTCAGCGTGGTAATCCGTATAAGGGGTATAATGTATAGGATTAAGACGTGTCCCTACCTGACCGTCATTCATCCAAGCCACGGCATCCGCAAAAGCCTCAGCCTCGTTTATAGGACTATACATCTTGGGATTGTTCAGCTTCATATCCTCCATCTTCTCGCTAAAAGCCCGGATCTCCCTAGTACCGGCAATAGCATTCAACACACGGGTATCCAGAGCTTCTCCAAGACGAGCCTGTATGCTTCTGGCTATACCGTCGGAAGCCAAATTAGATTTACGATACACGTTATTCACGTCCTGTATCAGCCCATTTAACCTATTCTGAAGATATTCCCTATCCTGAGGTTTTATAATGTCAGAATTGATAATATAATCAGCATACTCGTTTATAGCCTGCCGATTGGTATCTATCTTCTGCTGCATGTACCCCATCCCCTGCATCATGACATCCATGTTGTAGGGCGATACATACTTGCCGTAATTCCTTAATATACTATATTGTGAAGCCATCCTTTATCCTTTCTTGCCTTTAGTTACTTCCTGAGCAGGATATAATCTCCTATAACTCAATATATCTCCTTGAGGATCAGAGATTAATTGTCCATTGGGACCAATCTTTACATCCCCAAATATAGACCTTAATGTATTCATGGTCGTAGCCGTATTCCACTTCTGCTGGATCTCGTCATTTACGCTATCGAAATACCTAGCCCAGTTCTCGTCATTTATAGCCAATCCCTGCAATATACGTTGCTGGTAAGCTTGACGTTGGGCTATATTCTTATCATACGTATCAGCCCAAGTACGGGCGTTTACATTATCAGCCCAAGCCCTTTGAGCCACGTTCCCTTGTTCTACCTCATTAATGTATCTACCTATATTGGAACTCATGATAGCCTGTAAGTTGGATGATAAAGCCCCTCTCTGGGAATCCGGGACATTACCCATCTGATCCAATTGTGATTGGAAAGCACGATTGGTCTCAACCATATACTGATCAGCAGATCTCAACACCGGATCCACGGTAGGAGCGTAATGCCTTTCCAGACCTTCCGTTGTCACGGCTCCCGGGGTCATCCTAAATACCTCGGGGAAGTCAAGACCGCCACCCACTATATTCCTGCCTCCATTGCCGCTGTTCGACTTACCGGCATTTGTATTGGTCTTAGGGAGTGTATTGGGATCAATCAGCTCAGGCATATCCAGTTTAACATCAGGTTCCTCCACATCACCTATATCCATAGGACCGGGAGCCACCTTATGAGGATCAAGTATAAAATCAAGACCTTCCATTCCTTTCATGGATCTCAATGCCTGCATCTTAAGCATATCCTCGCCAAGTATCTTATTAACGACATCCTTGTTCTTGTCAGAGAATAGTTGGCTAAAATGGGTGATACCAGCATCGTTAAGAGCCTTATGCTGTTCCTCTGTAACAACGTCTAGACCGATCATAGGGCGAGATGTGGTAAACAAACCTAATTTATTGTCTCTCATCCTATCATGATATGCGGCTTTCTTGTCTTCCGGGTAATTACCTTGACTATCCTCACCGCCAAAGGAAACGAGCGTCGTGTAATCCCGAAGCGCCTCGGCGTTGGCGATGATCGGGTTCTCAGCCGTAGCCAAGCCCATCCAGCTACTTGTCTGACCGTAGATAGCGTCTTGCAATGCCCTAGCCCTAGCGCCCTCTGAAGCTCCCATATAAGCATCGTAAGCGACCGGATTGAATGTCTTATAATAATTCAACCTCTCATCCGTATTAATACCTCCATAAGAGCCATCAGTTCCTTGGCGTTGATAACCGAAATAGTTAGGATCATTGTTGAACCTATTCTCGATCGGGCGGAAAGTTAATTTACGACCGAACAAAGACGTGCCTCCTATCTCCATCTTCTGACGAATACCAGCCACTTTCTTAAGCAGCTCTTTCTTAGCCTCAGCTATATCCTCCTCCGTAAGACCGTATTCTTTCATAGATCTGGATATGATGTTATCTATCTCACCACCCTTAGCGAAATACGTATCCTCATCCTTCTTCATCTTCCGGTCTTCCTGCTCCTTGTATATGACATTAGCGAAGTCCGTAAATCTTCCCTCTAATCCATTAACGGTATCGTTGCTATCATTTATAGCCTTAGATAATACGGAGGCGTTTAAACGCCTTGTATTCTCGTCATCTATCTTATCGTTTTTCTTCAGCTTCTCCAGCGCCTTTTTCTGATCATCGTAAGCCGATTTAAGACCGATCTTAGCCTTATACCTATCCATTAACGTAGCATACGTATCCTTAGGCGTGGCTTTGATCCCATACGTATCTCTGATGTATTTAGCGAAATCCGGCTCTATGGTTGTGTCGTCGGTAATAACCTTCGTTCCCTGCTCCAAGGAAACGGGGGTTCCACCATCGGCGTGCTTCTGCCCCATAGCCTCCATCGGCGCCTCTCCGGGCTGCGTCACGTACTCACCCTTCTCGACCTCTACGTTGGCTTGATCTTCCATCGACTTAGGTAACGGATACAGGTACTCACCGGTAAGGCTTCCGCTATCGAACCTATTATTAGGTCCTAGATAAACACCCCCACCATCCTTGTACTGCATCTGGGATTGCCTTCTTTGTCTGGCCTCACGCTCCTGAGCTAACCTGATATTGGTACGAGTACCTTTCTCTGACGCTATCCCAGAAACCACGTTACGAGCCAACCCCATGATACCACTAATTCCTGAGGCTATGGTGGTTATCGTATTAGCTGTTTTAGCCCCAGTGGATAAATCACCATATCCCTCGCTTCTCATACGCCCTATACCACGACCCATCTGAGTGAATCTAGACCCTATATCATCAGCGCCATAGTAGGGGATGGTGGTAAAATCAAAAACATCCGTCTCGCCTGAACCGGTCTTAGACTTATCAACATCGTTAACAGTTATGTTATTAAGCGTAATACCATTGTCCTGATAATTCTCAGCTATACGCTGTAAACTACCCTTGAAGCTAGCCGGAAACACATTATCCTGATCAAAAGCATTAGCGTATTTAGTCCTCAACTGATCTGGAGTATCCAAAGAATATATCCCTAGCGGATTGACCGGCGCGGGTAATCCTTGGTTGGTATTCACCAAAGGTTCTATACCTAACCCTTGTATACCGTCCATATTACCAAGCATATACGACCCGACTTCCCCGGCCTCTTGATATTTAGGTATCTTCCTCTTGATTACGTATTTGCTCATGTCTAATTAATTTCGTTCTGACACAAAGATAATTTAAAAAAACAGAGACTCATCATTTCGCAACGATGAGTCTCTCAGCAAATGCTATTATTATGTACAGAATTAAATTCTTTTTATGAATAATGATCCTATAGCCTTAACCAAATCATAGAAACCGGCAGAACTGAGACCTACAGCCACTCCATATAATAGAGCCTCCCACCATTCACTCCCTATAAGCAATGGAGACACCTTTAGTAGCCACGCTAATATACAAACCAGCATACCTATGACTACGGCGGATAGGACTTTAGCCCACTTATGGGTGTCAATATACGGCACAACCTTGGCTAGTTGGGTAGCTGACATCGTAACAAAAGCCATGATACCGGTAAAGGTAGTTAGATCAATGGTGATAGTCCCTTCTGATGGGATTACCTCTTGCGCCATCAAAGCGAACGGCGTCAATAACATAGCAAATAAAAATAACAATCTTTTCATATCTAAAACGTTTAATTACTTCGCAAATATAGCATTAATTCTGAGTTCTGCTCATACCCTTTATATTCAGCATCAACCCCGGTATCATATTAAGCACCAACTGCCTTTTCGCCTGCTCCCTACGCATACGCTCAGCTTCCGCTATCTGCGCCTCTGATTGGGGATCGTTCTTGATGTTATTAGCGATATCCTCTATAGCTTTCCTGTTGGCGCCTGATTGAGCTAGCATCTTATATAACAGGTCTTGACCTTCCTTCTCCCACCAGCTATCCATGGAAGAGCGGGAAGCCAAAGAAGGATCGGCAGGGGCTACCGTCTCAGGTACGGGCTGCTGACCTCCGTCCCCCGTGCCCGAATCCCGCTGTCCGAACTCGTATCTCATTGGCTCGTTCTCCGGGACACCATACCTATTAGCGAACATATCAGCGAACTCAAATCTCTTCTCATTTCTTAAGGTCGATCCAAGAGGCCTACCGTATCCTTGATTCCATGCCACGGTAGCGTCCTTGTAGTTGACGGCGTTATCGAAATCGGATTTAGAATACATATAGTAATTATATACATTACCTTGAGCGTCCTTGTCAAAAAACTTTCCTTGATTGATGTAATTCCAACCTAACCCCGGGACCTTGCCTTGATACTCATCCACGAGATAATCCAACTGCTGTATCAATGTCGGTTTCTTCCCATACCTGCGCTGTAGCTCCTTCTTCCTCGGTCCAAGCCATTGTTGGATGCCAAAATCACCGGCGACTCCTAGGGCTTCGGTGTCCCCTCCGGACTCGGCGGCGATGTTCGACAGGATACCGATAGCTTGCGTTTGTGGTATTCCCTTCTTATCGGTCAGATAATCCCATATCTCATCATACACAACCATCTTATTATCCTCTGATCTGTCAGGATCAATTACATATTTACCATCTCCATAAGCCCTACCTGTGCTTACGGCCCCTCCCTTATCTTTCTTCTCCTTATCATCATCCATCAACATCTTACCAACTATAGCCGCCGGCAAAATAGCAGGAACATTTTTAATGGCTTTTTTTATTTTATCCGATGATTCTTTCAATACCTTTCCCGTAGCTCCAAACATGTTCTTGGAATAATCTTCAGCATAATTGCTACCTATACCACTCACAAGGTTGTACACATCAATCTCATCCATACTATCGATATACTTATCAAGGTCATCAATAGATGGAGTCCTTCCATATGTATTATAAAATTTATTCCACAAGCGAAATCTAGCTTGAGTATTAAAAGCTATTTTCTCTGATATCTCATTACTTGATGAGTTTGGGTCAGCCCTATAAGCGTCTTTTAATAATGACTTATCATTTTCGGATAAATAAATCTTATTATAATTATTACTTGAATCATATTTATGCCTAAACTCATGAGATAGGTTAGATAAACTCTCATCGCTCCTAGTAACAACCTTATTGTATTTACTAGTATAAAACCCTTTAGCATTACTATTATCCAAAGCGGAGGATACCTCATATCTAAAATCATCGAAATCAGAATCCGCCGATACCCTTAGATTGTAAGCTTCTTCCAACCGTTTCCCATTATCATCAAGCATAGAATCTATCTTATCCTTAATATGCTTGTTAGACACATCATTTATATTTTGGAGATCAACACCATTATCAATCATCAAATCCACAGCCGCCTTATAAGAATCAGGGAGATTGTTATAATTCCTTGAAATTCTATCATGAACATCCTTGTTAAAAAAATCCCTAACCAAAGGTTCATCATGAACATATTTATCCACAAGATCATTATCTACAAGAAAATTATACAATTTACGTTTATCTTCTGGCAGAGGAATCTTCTTTACTTTATTAGCGAAAGAAAAAAATTCACCTAATACCGGGAATAGCCCTAAAGCTGATAATGTCATTCCTAAACCATCCCCAGCCTTCGATGACTCCACAAAATCTCTCACATCCATAACATCCCCGATAATAGGGATACCTCCAGCTATAATCTCGGTAATGTCAACTCCATCATTTATCTTCTTACCATATTCAGTATTAAGATTTATGCCACTAGATCCAACGGAGGTGTTATCCCTTGAAGCCACATATCCACCCCCTTTTTTCTTATCCATCTTCTCTCCCCATAGCCCATATTTCTCTCTGGGCCATATACCGTCTATGGCATCCACGTAACCAACGGGATGCTCCCCGTCCATGCGCCGGTTCCGCCGCTCGTCCGCTGGGTATAGGGCGTTGGCCAACGGCTGCGTGATATGACCCAACCCCTTATCCTTGGAACTCGGCATAGCATCCACCACAGTCCGATATACAGGTCTTAATTTCTCAGGTAGATATAATCCCGCCTCATCAACCAGCTCACCTATCTTCTTATTTATACCCCTGAGGCTGAAATTATAATTACCCATACCGTTATTCAACGGGGACAACGTACCTCTTATCCCATTCATGCCTTTAACTGCGGCTCCTCCGCTAAGGATATCAAACTCCGGGGACACGTTTCTCAAAGGACTATCATCCATACCTCTGAAATACATAGGACGCTCGCCATTGACAACCCGGTTAAGATCCTCCTTATATAAATCCTTTATCCACGATGGGATTTCCTCCGGTTTATTCTTCTTAGACATATATTACGTTTTTCACAAAGATAACCATAATATCATAAGCCTAAAAACACGAAACGGGTACATAATAAATCATGTACCCGTTTATACGCTAATGCATGTGATAAGCAGCCAAGGCTCCTTTAGCTTTCTCCTTAGACTTGTACTTAGCCGGCCATAATTTACCGGTCTTGTTACTGACCACTCGCCAATCACTCCCTACTTTCTTGATACATCCTGATTTCGGGCATTTGCCCTTCTTTTTACTGCTAGTTTTCCCTGCTGCCATAACATCAAATATTTAAAGGTATATAATCACCTCAATAAACTTTCTCATCGTTGCTAAACCAACGTACTATCATCTTGAACCGGCTCTCAATGTCATTCACGAACCTAGCCAAGAACCAATCGCCACGAAGACGATCCCGCCACCTCCGATGATAATCGACAGCCCTGGGGTCGATCTTACGGTCAATGTCATTCACATCCTTAACCCATATCGGAAGATTGTTCGTATCGTCTTTGACCTCGTTAAAATAGTCATTTATATTTATCTTCTGATCAACCTCCGTCACCAGTATCTCACGGCTATCGTCATTGGTTACAGGATACCTTAACCGCTGGCTCATATCGTTCTTGTCGGCGATAACCATCCGAAGCTCACCGCTGTTGTTGGTATCATTATAAAACCATGCCTTATTAAATCCAGTAGTCCTAAGAATTTGGTAATTAACCTCATCCTGATATCTTCTGGCATCCATCCGATATTGGTAGTTGGTGAGGATCTTATTCACGTACTGCTCACGTACCGGAACCTCTATAACAAACGGATATAGCTTACCATAAAATACTTGATACGATTGGTTGGTCAAACCATGAGACCATAAACCTATCTCCTGACTTTCACTTGAGTAGTTCTTTCCGGACTGGAAATAATGCTGGTGCTCGATATAATAATCAGGGGTGTAGGATAAATATGATTTCCACTCACCCTTCAGGCAGTTATACCCAACGGTGAACGAGACGTCCGTGAAATGGCTGGTGTCCTGCAACTCCACCGCCTGTCCGTTCCTGTAGAACCGGCCGCCACGGAATTGGTACTCGCTCGGATTCCCTACCGGTATATAATCTTTCTTGGTTATCAGAACCCTCTTAAACCTATTATCCCAACCCATGGACAACCCTATACCAAAAAACTTGTTATCAATATCATAATAAGACAACTCAGCGTCCGTATCAGCGTTATATATCCGGCTACGGATGATCTTCATCTGAAGATGCTCCTTAAACCAGTTTCTAAGCCCCGGTGTGACCTCCGTAAGATTCCTACCATTAGAATTTACCTTAAACACCTGACCACGCCTTAAATCGACCCAAAAATGCCCAAACTCGCAACTGATCATATCCCGACTCTGGGTCCCGGAATATCCTAACGTCGTATTATTATACTCGATACCACGAGAGGCGAAAAGACCACCTGTCCCTAGTTCGCTATTCTCCGGGGATATTCTCTCCGCCAATACGTCTATGGCGTTATACAGCCCTACCTGATTCTCGAAGCGAGCCAGTATCTGATCCGACTCTATCCCTTTCATGCTTATAAGCTTTCCGAACGAGGTCTTGAACTCATGGTAATCCATAGGCTTGTACGACAGCCAAGGATCGGTCATGCCGTTCTCCGACACGTCGGCGGTGCTCCATATGACGCCGTTGGGTCTTTGGTAGGCGCAGTCCCAAAAATTGCTATCATACGTCTCCGGCAACGACCTTCCGCCTAGCGTAAAACGATTCTTATACACAGGGCTCATCTTAAACACATTATCCCTTGATATAGGGACATTACGCTCTTGAGTCCATGATATATAATCCCCTACCTCCGGATAGAACCCCTCGTAAGGCTCAGGCCCGGCTATACGGAAATTGCAATTGATCTCAGACTCCACGAGGAACTGAGGTATACCATAGAAGTATAAGAAGAAACGACCGCTAAGATACATATCTCCGGTCTTGCAAACCATCTCATAAGCGCTCTTCCGGCTAGGGAAAGAGTATAGCGATCCGGTATCCGTATCGGTCTTATTAAGATAATCCTCCCCGGTATCGTAATTGACGAAATAACGGGGATACCCGATGTTTCGATAATCGTAATAAGGGAATGGTATCATGTCTCCCTGACCAAACTGAGTCAAGTAAAACATAGGCATCTTCCTCTTAAGCGAGAACCTTGATATAAACACATCTCCTCCAAAAACAGGTTTACGCTTATCCTCATCCATCAACCCGCAACCACCTAACGATACCCACCTGATATCCTCTATCTGCCCGTATTGAGCCGGAGAATATTTCTTTATCCTCATATAGGGGCAGGATACAAAAGATTCACGTGTCATAAAATGAGGCGTCATACCAGCCACCTCATCGTTACGAATATTACACTCATCCTGAATACGGCTGGTATCGTAACTTGAAACCAACTCCGGATATTCAAGCATATACTTATCCATACCAAATGACATGAACAACGAATGCTCACGATCGAGGTTGTTTATGATAATAGGCTTACCACCTACGGTTCCCCCTTGTGACGAGATGTCTGTAACCGGATACAACCCGCTCTTGATATATTTGGCCGTTGACAATCCACGTAGCTCCGACGCCCCTATTTTTTGGTAAAATAAATTATAATGAGCGACAGAAGTATAATAATAAGCATAGTTCCGTCTAGGTCCCCTATCTATCAATGCCGTTAACCACTGATACCTATACTTGCCTATATCCACCACGGACTGGGCTGTGGCCTTGGCGATACCCGTAGCCAGACGGATAGCCGTCAGCGCTATGCCGACAGGGTTGGCTAAAAAGAACACGCCTCCACCGACATATTGCTGTGAAGCCGACTGATATGTATACTCAGCTATAGCGGATATTAAATTAGCCATAGCCTCCACCGTAGCCAATGATGTTGCCATACTGTAAGCCTTACTCCCTAATATCGTCCATTTAGGGTGATCCTCCACCTCCCTGAATATACCGGAGGATTTACCTAATTGATAACCATCAACAAGGCACTCGGTGGGAGCGTCAGGCTTGTTAAAGGCAATATCAGGACTTAAGAATGAATACCAGATATTACCCTTCCTGTTAAACGGATGCGTTATAAATTTCTCACGATTAATATCCTTATAGATATACATATCATCAGACAAATCGTTGTAAGGGTAATTAGGATAAAGGTTAGCCGATCCGTCGGGATCATCGTACTTAAACATATCATAAGCCAGACCGGTTCCGATAACGCTCTTATCCAACGTCCTATCGCCCCTATACAACTCATATCCTATTATAGAATCTCTTCTGGCCTTATCTATAAGACCGTTCTCTACCGCTATATCCAAAAACTCATTAACGATATCGTCATCAAGCATCACCCCCATAGGATAAATATAGGAGTCAACTCCATATTGACCAGTCAGTTGAGACGGATTACCCATAAAAGGAGCGACAGAGTTATCCGGGAACTTGTAATGACGTATAGGTCTCTGACAAAACGTGGTTGACGTATTGGGGTACTCAGCGTTACCCCCATTACCGGTGAAATAAGACTTACCCCCAACTGATTTAGGAGACCCATAGTATTTCGTCAAAGAATCTATTATGTCCTTCCTCTTTGATCCTCCCGATGATATCCCGATCTTACTTGAATCATACAATTCAAAATTAGCCGGGTACTTATTGGTAGACTCCCAATATCCGAAATCACCATACTGATATGGTCTGGGAGCGCAGTCAGCGGGTTTATCCCCACATGAGACACACTTCGCCTCATAGGTAACAAATCTCCTTAATTTCAATTCTTTCGTGAAGAAGAACACGTATTTCACCTCCAGTGGCCGAATGCCAAAACAGAACGGGGCGGGGAAGATGGCGGTGCCGGCCGTATAGAATCCGGCAAGCTCCTTCATGTCCTTCCTCATGGCGAAACCGGTGAAGAACACGCATACCGCAGGCTCGATGCAAACATATATCTTATGGAAAGTAGTCTTGTCATCATTCCAGAACAAGTACTTTGGCATCATAAATATCTTATGATCCACGTAATTCACTATAACACCTTTCTTGGCATCATTAGCCAAAGGATTAGGAGCCACGGTACCTTCCTTGTCCGAGAAAAACGTTATACGAACCTTGTTGTATGATGATGAGTCGCCGATCGGATAATTATAGTTACCCATCATCTCTATGTACATAATACCGTTATCAGGATCGGATAAACCACTTATGTATTTCTCGTAATCCAACTCCACCCATCTGGCGTATGAGGATACATGTGGATAGAACTTGAAATAAGTCAAGTTGCTTCTACCGAACCAATTGGTCTTGGCGTCAATATCATTCTGCACAGACACACGACCTTCCCAGTCAGTAGTTATACCGGTATTGAACTTAGAATTATCACCATCGCCAAAAAGACACATGGCGTTCTCGATACCAAACTGACTCTCGTATTGGGGAAAATAAGCCTCCATCGTATCCATCAACTTATCAAGCATCGTCTCTGTATGATGCTTACCTTCCCATCCGTCATATTGAAACAAATACGTGCACTTACCCAATGACCTACCTCCTTGGAATGTAGGAAGTTGAACATCATTAATAGTAGGATTGACATGAGGATCATCTACCGAGCACCCATTAGTACATATACCCTCATCATATAACTGCCGGACATTAGACATATCCTGACACAAGACCAAAGCGGAGGAGTCTATATCAGACGGGAATTTATCCTCATCCTGACCATCCAGCCATTCCTGAACCAGATCTATGATATTCTTACCTCCACTGAAGTAATTATCGAAATCACACAATACAGAGAATTTCCTTTGTGACTCGGCGTTACTTTGTATTAAGGTGGTAGGCTCGGTCTCCGTATAATCACTAGCCAGCTTATACGTAAAATCAATCCTAGAATCCACCAAAGAGTTTTTATCCAATATAGTCCTGGTCTCTATCCTCTCGATATCATCACATCCACTAGGAAAATCGGGAGCCTTTATACCGTCTTGATCCTCTGGCAATGATATAGCAGCGCATAACTCGTCAGTAATACCTACATTAGATTCTATGATATCACACAGGTTCTCTATATTATCAGCGATATAATCAATAGCATCATCTACCGTAACATCTTCCCCCATCGTGTTGATAACGAATTGGGTCTCTCCTACCGTGGCATATTCCTGCTCTACATATCTGAGCTGCTTGACATCTAGCTGATTCTTGCATTCTCCTCCAAAATCATCAAATCCCCAAGACGGGTCGTTTATGATCTTTGCCGTATTCTTAAACTGCCAAAGATGACGGCGGCTGTTCCCCGCACACTGCGGGTTGTTCTCCAGCACCGACGCAGCCGACAGGTCGTCAGAGTTACCGTCCTCATCAACGATAACCTCCATCTCCTCCCTTGTGGCCGGACGAGGGATGAGCGGGAATCTAGCCGTCCTGTATCCTGTATTGGTAAAGAACCTTATACCCAACGGATATACCTCGTCACGCATGAAAGAGGCGTATTTAGAGCAAGCCACACCGTCTTTATACAAATTCTCCGTGGCTATAGATGTCTGCCATTTAACGAAATGACCCAAGAAGTTAACGACCGGTTGAAGATTCCATTCATTCTCCACGGTCAATCCGTATTGAAGAAGACGATTCCCGACAGACGTCATGCCTCTGGCTGTCTTATATACCGGTATTTCCTTGGATAACTTCTCCATGGTCGTACGCTCGCTATATTGATCCGTAAGATAATAGATAGTCCTTTCCGTTATCGGATGTATACCTTCTATGAAATACTCAAGAACCGGGCTTTGCTCACCATTAAACCCAACCGTGTTCTGTATAACACCTATCTTATAATGAGATACCTGCTTATCTATATTAGACACGGTAAGGCGGATACCCATGTTGGTTGACTTACCCCATAAACCATCGCGGATAACCATATCTTGACGATCGAATAACATGATTGGGTTGGTCAATGAGCAATATCCGGTCTTCTCAATCCCGAACTCATCGCACAACGCCACGCAGAACTGGTAGGTCCCGGCACGCAGGCTCCCCCCGAACTCCACGACCTCAGGCTCCACGCACGGGGCCGTCAGCAACGGGAACACCAGCAGCTTCTCGCAGGCCAGCCTACACCTCTCTATTGGTTTGTCATCCCCACATGTCTTATACCCATGATAATGATACCAAAAGTCACCATCATCATCCGGATTAAGAGCCTTATCGACCATAACATATCGCTGGGGATTATATCCATCGGTCCAGTATATCACCTTCCCGCATTTCTCGTCCTTGATCTCTATATCGAAGATCGGATGATGAATGGAGAAATTAAGACAAGGGTCATCAACCCAGTCCTCTATCAGGACCTCCATCAAATCACATATCTCATCAAAACGACCATCCGACTCCTCAAGCCTCTCGCCAAGGATACGATGGATGTCCTTTCCCGATCCAGCCAATTGATCCTCAACGGTCTTGATATAATCCAATGACCGCATGAACGTGATCTTAGACGTATTATCATCCGGATTAGATAGAAAGAAATAAGTGTTATCACCAGCTATATCATTCTTATACCCAATAACCTTATAGCCATCGAATCGCTTACATAAAAGGGTACTAGGCTCGTTCTGGATCTTTAGCTGGCTTCCATCGTCACCCTCTATGGTAGCGTTCAAGGCGAAACTATATTCAGACGGGGATAGATCCTGTGGATGCTTATCCCTGTTCATCCCGGAGTCGGGAACCGCTATGTTAGAATTGTTCTGCACGATGTTATGTTTTTCGCAAAGATAACAAATCCGGCGGATAATCACTTACACGCCGGATCTTAACAAAAACTGTACGTATTATGCTAAAACATTCAAATCACGCGAATATAAAAAAAATCCTCCTAACTTTCACAAGTCAGGAGGAAGACTAAACACTTAAAACGTCTCGTGGTAAAGCACAAAAACATAATAATTACGAATTTCCACCCATGTAGTTCGATTGCTTATCGGCATCCTCTACAGATATGTAAAAGAAACCGTTAGTCACGTATCTCTCATTGACATCCACAAAATCAGTAGATCCTTTGTCCACTCCTTTCTTCGATCCCTCATCACACACAGCTACCAGACTATTAAAGTCATTGGAATAACCTACGACTACACCGTGTATATCCCGATTTCGAGGATCGAATACGTACCTCATCTTATACCTATCGTAAGCTAACTCTAAAGAGCTTTTGCTTAGCCTCTCATCTAATCCGGCACCCGCTACCAAAGCCAAAACGCTCTTTGATATGTCACTCATGGTGGTATCCTTGGCCGGAGCCTTAGGCATAGAAACGCCTTCCATGACAAAATCCAACGCCTTATCTAAAAGCTCGTCGAAATCATCATCTCTTATATAATCCTTAAGCACCTCCAGTATATATAACCGGACATGGAGTTCGTTATTTACATCATTCAATGTGACCATAATACTAGTTTTCGGCAAAGCTAGATTATTCCTGCACAATAAAAAATCAAATATGTCATAAGTAAAGGACTAAAAAAAATAAAAACTCTCCCATGTCCATATTTTCATTTAAATTAGTCAATTCGTTTCTTTTTGTATCATAAAACGTTTACATCTTAATAATTTCAACTTTTTGTACGTAACATCCCGTTGATTACCACCGTCAATATCACGGATATTGAAACTACCCGATTTGCGTCTTCCAAATATGAAGTAACAATTGCCTTCAAACATAACCCTGTCAAACAAACGAAAACCAAAAACTTCAAAAGGAGATTGATTCGGCTTTTTAACCCCTCCTTTTAAAACCTTTTGTTTGTGGATTTGACGATTATGTCTTCTGACTAACTTTACCTTGTAATGATATTCTAACATTAAAGCATTGAAATTCTTAGAAATAACGAAAGCATCAGAGATATGGGATTTTTCAATTCCATATTTAATCCGATTGTATTTCGTGATGTAACCGAAAGTCATCGAAACGTTGTCGCATCTGGATTTCAACTCATCGTACAATTTCCATTTCATGATACCCATGACGGCTGCGTCGCGAAGCGACTTGCCTCGTTTTACCTTCAAATCGATGTTACCTTTATGATACTCCTTATGACAAGTCTCACATAAAGTAATAAGATTTGAAGGAGAATCACCTCCTGTTTTTCGAGATTCGATGTGATGAACATTCAAAATCGGGTCTTTTGACTTTCCTTTACAATGTTGACATTTATGCCCATCCCTTGCCAAGACATATTCCCTGACATTCCAAAAACCAAGTTGATCTCCTTCCTGATATTCATTACCGTAGATGTCAGGATTCTTGATCTTTTGTGTGTCAAATTGAGCAACCTCGACGATGATACGGGATATCGGCAGGATAGAACAGATGCTGTCGATAATACGGATATGGGCATCAATCCTATATCGTACCGAAGGTGCTACCCATCCATGATATTTGTTTTTACCCTGTTGTCAAAACGAGGTTTCCTGTATCTCAACCTATTCCGTCTCGTTCTTCGTAACTCTCTTCTTGTAGACAAAAGTTCTACAACATCACTTCTAAGAATAACTTCACTAGCGTAAAGTTCCTTGCTTTTCGTCGTTGCTGATAGACCAACATGTTTGGTTCCGGCATCGACGCCTAACACAATTTCTTGTTTGTAATCTGATGTCTTGTACATCAATTTGATGGTAAAAGGACATGTGTTCACAACGACCGCTTTGCTGTCTTTTAGCAGTCGCCTAACCTTCCCATGCCTTGTCGTAGGCATCATCGGTTTACCATCTATGTCTTGTACATACACCATTTTACAAACTAATTCAATGTTTATTCAACATAAGTCAGGGTAAAACCCTGTTAGTACCCATCGCCAATGTTATTTTGAGGTTTTGATGCAAGCAACACTATGGCCCGAATACAACCATTGTTTAATTACTTACCTTAGAGCAAGGAACTTGGATAAACATTCCTTGGTAACTATGTATTCTCAAATAACGTAGCCTTTGTCTCAAGGCTTAGGCTAATAATCAGAATAGCTTTTAGCTATTATACATAATGCGATGCAAATGTTTTATGGTTTGCATGAATTATATATTATTCGCAAGAACCCTCACGGACGAGAGAGTTAACAGATATTTATATTATGAAGAAATAGCTACTCACCTATTCTTACAATACAGTCACGAGACTCCTTGTTATAAATCATCGTGCCTACCTTAGAATACAAGGTCTTTATATTTTGCCAATTATCCTCGCCGTGAGCGGATACGTTAGTAGGGGCATCACCGGTATAAACCTCCTCGCCTCCGATATTGACAAAATCATATCCACGTTTCTCCATCGTACCTCCCTTATATGCCGTGAACCTGATAGTGACATTACCCTTCTCACGACCACCATACCAGTTACCGTATATACTGCACCTGATCTCAAGAGGTAATTTATCGTAATTATCGCCATCCAACAACGGCCCCATCTGGATCAAAGCGGCCTCATTACCTGATTCCATATTATCACCACCGTGGATAAGATAATCACCTACCCGTTCCTGCGTGGTCTGGTACTGTTTACTCCAACCAACCAGCTTGCCGTCCACGTCCGGGAGGCCGGTGTTATCGAAACCAGTTGCCGTATCAAAGTCAATGCCGTCCTCGTCAGCCCAGATATACCTAAGAACAAGGTAATCGAACTCCGGGATGATCACCACCGGGACGGACTCCTGCCTGCACACGAACGTCTTCTCTTCCTTGGTTCCCTCTTTTATAACCTTGTATGTTACCTGACGTATCTCGCCGGTCTCATTAATATCAGCTGTAACCTTAACCTCAGCAGGGCCAGTACCACTTGTCTTATCTAAATGTATCCAATCAGCCATATCATCGTATTTTGTTAAACCATTTTAATATACTTATCAAAAGCGTTGGGCCACATACGCTCATAAGACAACATCCTTCTCCTATTATCCTCAGCCAACTCCCGATAATCATTTAACGTGATCATCGACATCTTAAGCTCCTTCATAGCCCTAGCGAACTTACCCGGCTCCTGCTGAGCATATAATTTATAAGCGTCACCAGCGCCTTGTATCAAGCCATTCACGGCGGCATTCTCGAAGATCTTCATCTTGATATACGTCTCGACATAATCCTCAAGGTATCCTAACGCCGTTTCTGGTATATACGGAAGACCGTCATCGTCCTTAGGCGTAGCACGATATATGATATAAATAAATCCATCAAACCCTGTATACATAGTATTGCCGGATATAGTTATATCATAATTATCCCAATCGTACTTATCCCGATACTTGTCGGCGGCGCAATCACGCCTCAACCCACGACCTATAGATAACCTTACGGGATGATGATAATGGAAACGAACCTCGTGAGACCCTATATATATCTTCTCCGTGATCGTCTTCTCAAACTCCTCCTTACAGCACTCGGTGCAGGAGTTCCAACGGAACCCACGCTCGGTGCGCTCGACCCAGCCGATCTCGTGTTGGAGGTCAGCCTTGGCCTTGTCGCCGCCCGGAATCTCACAGACAAGAGGCTCACACCTATAGGCATCAAGCATGTCGAAAAAATCAGAAGGCAATACCGCCTGTTTGTTGCTGGTCTTGACAACCGCCTCGGACATGACCGCTATAACACCCCCGAACCTTTTCAAGGCGATCTCAGCCCATCTATAAACAGACGAGGTATCTATAGCCCCGCTATCATCGTATTTATGTAAATCGGCCTTGATCTCGGCCAACAACCCTTTTATAGTCATATTCAAGTCTTTTGCACAAAGATATGTATTTGAATCCGTGATACAAAAAAAATCCAGTCTACCCTCACGGGCTAACTGGATCACAAAAAAAACTTCTACAGCTTGTAAACCCATTTAACTCCAAATACCTTACTCTCCGACTCAACCTCCCGATACAAGAACTTATATCTCCTACCTGATTCCATAGCCAACCTACATTCCTTATTCAAGGCCGGAGAGATATATAGATGAAAATACTTATTCCTAGGCATAAAATCCATACACGTATGGACGTAAGAATATCCACCCGTCCCACGCCTATTAATAGTACCGGTAAGTTTATTCAGATATATCTTGCGGTTAGGATTAATCTTATGACATAGATAACCGATGTTGTTTATATAAACCCCTCCCTCATCCTCCAGATACCTATCACGTATGACTTTCCAGATCAACGACTGGCACTCAAGGATATCATTCTTATCCACGATCGTATGCTTCCTCCTTTTCCCGTTCTTAGACATAATAGATCTATAGAATCGAAGAAAGTATTGATCAAGTATTTTAAATGACTTTGTTTTCATATCACAAATATAACGATTTCATCCTAATACAAGAAATTTATACACAAAAATACACCGCCTGCACCAAGGACGAGGCAAACAGAATAGCCGACGATAACCTCCAATCCGATGGTATCTCTTACGCTAATGGCTTGGCGCAGGCCGATAGATGTGATTGCCTCGAAACATGGAGCGCCAACGCTATGCTGAGCGGTGATCCTTGTAATGGTCTGCCTAGTTCTACATCCACCTTAAGGTGCTCCTATGAAGTGTCTTACAATAATCAATGTGGATCATCTAAATCAATAACTGTAACTGTTACTGGTAGGAATGATCATGGACAAACCGTTACGGCTGGAAGTACTACCGTAAGTATACCTACTGGGTCTGGTAAAAAAACCGGTGTCATAGGTTTTGATTCAGGAGTACAATGTGGATCCATAAGTGTTTCTGGGGGAGGATCTGGGGACTGTTAAGATCCTGATATGTAATGGAAAAGGAGAGGCTAATAAGTCTCTCCTTTTTATTAAAAACCATAACAGCAGTGATTGTCAACAATTACCTGAATCATGACCAGAGATTGTTACATCTCCACATACCACTTCTCGGCTAAAATATACACTTCCACTCTTGGTCCCGGATCCTGCGGGAATTGTAAAGCTAGCGCTATTGACCTGCTCTTCTCCGTTTTGTGTATATCCTATACCACTCACAGAACCAGATATAGATCTACCACATTGATTATTATACGTAATCGTAAATCCTCTTGATGTGACAAGTTGTTCATGGCTCATGCAATCATTATTCATAGATACCGACCATGACCATGTCTTTGTTGGCTCCACGCAATCGCACTCCATCGCATTGGCTTTTTCCTGCGCTAGTCTCTGTGCGTCAGCCTGTGCCGCGGCGGTAAGTTGGTAGTTTCATCAACCTTGTTTATTCTATTTTCGATAGAAATGACTAATATTGTATCACTAACATTAAAAAAAGTAAGATTATGGCATGTGCTAAGAAAAAGAAGATGGCAGAAGGAGGCAAAGTCTCCGAGAAAAAGAAACCTCAAATGAAATGCGGAGGTAAGGTTAAGAAGAAAAAGTAATAACAGGAGGGGTATATCCCCTCCTCAGTATTTAGCATATGAAAAATTCAGAATTTGTATCTAGGATCATGAATGACATGAACTCCATCAATAAGGACGCTCATGTCAGTAGAAGATGGATATTGTCCATAGGCAGGCAAAAAGCAAGGTCTTATATAGCCCAGAAGTATGCTGATGGAACCTTGTTCGGCGAGGAATCGCTGTATACTCATATCAATTGCATGGAAATGGAGAGGGTTCGTAAGGTAGATTGTTGCTTTGATGAGTTTAAGTTATGCAGGATACTTATGAGATCCAAGAAAAGATTGCCCGATATGATATATACCCGTATAGGACCTGCTATCATCAAAGTATCAAATATCATGGATGATATTATATTTACCTCCATATCGTTAAGAAAATACGCTAACAACAAGGAACGTAAATACGGGAATATAGATCAATACTATTATTATGTCAATGATGGATATATCTATATACCAGATATTAACATAGAGGCTATAAATGTTGATCTTATAACTCTCGACAGAAAAGCGGCGTTAGAGCTAGGGGGATGTGGAGCTGAAAAAGATAAGCCATGTACATCTCAATGGGATTATGATTTCATATGCCCAGACAAGCTTCTTGAATATGTGGTTTCCGAAACATTAAGGGAAACTGTAACCAAATTGCAGATCCCTACGGATGAGAACCCGGATATGGATATTAATAAGAAAACACAAAAAAATTCAATAACATGAATCTAATAAGATCAATAATCAATTTCTTTGGTTTCAATGACGCCATAGTTGACGGTATAGGCGAAAGAGGGATGAGGGATAGCTCAATCATAAGATATAATGAGGTGCATGATATGTATGACAAGATTATAAAAGATCTGGGAGATATGTCGGCTTACGTATCCAAGGGTTATATCTATGATAAGATAAAGGAAAGAACGGGATTAAGTACCGGACATATTAGTAGGATATTAAATCATACTAAGAGAAAAGATCTTAGGTTTATATAAAAAGGAGAGGATAATCAACCTCTCCTTTTTGTTTTTAACAGCCTCCACCTTGACTTGGATTAGATACATACATGCTTGTAGCATTGCTAACACAATCGCTTCCGCCTGATACCGTTCCCGATCCGGATGGTATGGTGACTGTTTTAGTGGTAGAGAAATATTCTACATCTCCAGATGGTTCAGATCTAGTATAATACACATCAAATGATGCTGTTTTAGATTTACCACATGGATTATCATAGCTTACGGATATACTTAAGCATTGTCCATTAAAACTTCCGCTAGCGTAAGCGCTCCATGTTTCGAGGCAATCACATCTATCGGCCTGCGCCAAGCCATTAGCGTAAGAGATACCATCGGATTGGAGGTTATCGTCGGCTATTCTGTTTGCCTCGTCCTTGGTACAAGCCTCATATTTACCAGCGATTTGCTTATAACTGATAGTCTTAGGAGTACAGTTGCTAGGACAGTTCGTAGCCTTGACATTTCCCCATCGGTCATCATTGCCAACCTTAGAAGGACATATCCTAGCATCAACTAAATATTGTAATGCATCCTTGTACTCTTTATACTTGTTATAAGCTTGTTCACTAGCCAGATTCGATGAAGAAGCACAAAATTCACCAGCGCTAACCACCTTAATAGGGCTATCAGGAACACATACATCACCGCATTCGCCCGAACATCCCTTACATACCTCATTGGTATAGACAGTGTAGTCATGTGGATTACAGCAATGTTCACCACCATTCTGCCAATATCCTGTAGGATTGCACTCGCTAGAATAATGCTCCTCGCTATTACCATTATTACACCTACTATCATCCATATGGTATGTATTATCACATCCGCATCCACAAGATCTGGAATCATACTCAACCACCTCGTCTTGATCAGAAGCAGAGGAACAAGGATTGGTTTGACTCCTTTTCTTACGATAGGTACACCCGTCGCAATAATAACTCCAATTACCATAAGTAGGAGTATCATCATCGTCGGCGCAATCACCATTCTTATTGGCGTAAGCCTGAGCTGCGGTCTTAGTCGCCGTATCATTCTTGAAAGCATCCTGAACCTTGCTGTCGGCATCCGCCTGAGATACGGTAGATGTCAACGCTGACAATCCTAAGGCACTATAAGGAACGGATAGGGCGACACCATGTTTACATGTACCACAATTATCCTTATAGAACGTAGCGCTTCCAGTACCGGTCCACACACAAGTGCCATGCTGGTTAGCGTAATCCTGTCCTCTCTGGTCTAGGATCTGCTCTGCCTTGCTCCTGGCATCAGCCAAAGAAACCTTGCTGGTAATAGGCGTACCGCCGTTAACCTGCGTAGAGGTCACTGTTATTCTCTGACCAACCCCGCTTCCGGCGCAATTGTTCCTATAGAAGTCACGGCTTGCCACGTAAGTCCATGTACATCCTCCATTCTTATTGGCGTAAGCCTGACCATCAGATCCACGAACCGCGTTCTCAGCCTTCTTGTTGGCGTCAGCCAAGGAAACGGTGGAGGTGTACGGGTGTCCCGGAAGCTTGCTGCTACTTACGGATACCATGTCGCCCACGCCGCCGTCAGCGCAATTGTTCTTCCTAACCTGTCCGGTATAGCTTCCTGTCCACGTACAAGTACCCTTCGAGTTAGCCACGGCCTGACCCTGAGAGTTCACGGCGGCCAATGCCTTGGCGTTAGCGTCAGCTTGGGATACACATGACTTAAACTTACCATCAGAGCTAGGACTTGGATCCGTAACATCATTATGAGTTACGGTAACAGAGCTTCCAACTCCACCATCCGCACATTGACGGGTAAAGGCCTTGGATGCCGTACCAAACCAGAAACATGTATTATTACCACCAGCTATATACCGCTCTTGATTATCAGGATCAGTATAACAGGTATTGGTGTTACGTTGATGTAATTGAGAGATACAGTCCTTACATACGGTCTCTATAGTCTCCCATACCGGTTGCTCGGTCTTCGTATGGCACGTATCATCATAGTTCTTGTTGACGAACGCCTGACCCATTCTGTCGATATAGGCCTTAGCCAAAGCGTCTGCCTCTTCCTGAGAACGGGTTGAGGTGAAGAACTGACCCATAAGATCCGGGGTTACGGTGATAGGATCGGCGTACTGACAAGTAGGACACTTAGGAGTGAACTCCTTGCTATAATTACCTACATATATCTTCAACTCATCACAAGTACCACGATCGTTGGCTATAGCCTGACCTTGCGCCTTGACAGCGGCCTTGGCAAGCTCATCGGCGGCAAACTGGCTCTCGTATGAGTAGAACGGACCTCCGGTCACGTCAGCCTCGGTCACGGTAACCGAAGACGGGATAAGACCAGACGGACAATTATTCTTCTCGAACGCCTCGCTATAATGACCGGTGTACTTAGGAGCCTCATGGCAAGTACCACGCTCATCGGCGATCTTCTGACCTTGATTCATGACAGCGGCCATAGCGACTAAGTTAGCCTCATCCTGTGACACGCAAGACTGGAACGGATGACCTTCCACCATATCTTGTGTCACGGTGAACGGATTTCCTACCTGATTAGCGCCACAATTGCTCTTCGTGAACTCGAAGCTAGCCTTACCGGTATACATAGTGGCGTTAGAGCAAGTACCCTTGGTGTTAGCCAAAGCCTGTCCTTGAGCCTGTACGGCGGTCATAGCCATAGCGTCAGCGGCGGTCTGGGAGTCGTTAGACTGGAATGGATGTCCTTCTACCATATCTTGGGTGATCGTCACCTTAGATCCGATCTTACACTCACCACAGTTGTTTCTCGTGAACTCCAAGGAAGCACGGCCGGTGTACGTACAAAGGGCGTGGATATTGGCAAGAGCCTGTCCTTGGGCGTCAACGGCGGCCTTGGCCTTGTTGTTGGCATCCTCCTGTGATACGGTAGACGTGAACGGATAACCGTCAACCATCCTATCATTTACCGTATAAGTACCACCAGCGCCAGTACCACAATTGTTACGGGTAAACGTACGTGTATAAGTACCGGTATATACAGGCACCTTCTCGCACTTACCTTTCACATTAGCCACATCCTGACCTTGAGCCTCGACGGCGGCCTTAGCCTTATTGTTGGCGTCTTCCTGAGATACGGTAGACCTGAAATCTCCTGTCACCATAGTCTCATCCACGACAACCTTGGTGCCGTATTGGGTCTCATCACAGTTATTACGAGTGAACTCCTTATTATACCTACCGTAGTAGATCGTCTTCTCCTTACACTCACCTTCTAGGTTGGCTTGTTGCTGGGCGTTAGCCTCAAGATCGGCCTTAGCCTTATTGTCAGCATCCTCCTGAGAGATAATAGAGAAGTACCTACCAGCGGCAACGACATAAGTGTAAGGTTGACCGATATGGAACTCATCGCAATTGTTTCTAGTGACTGTCTTCTCCATCCTTACGTTATAGTAGACGTTAGTCTGACAGTCGCCACGCTCGTTGGTGATAGCCTGACCTTGCGCCTCGACAGCGTCCTGCGCCAGCTTGTTGGCGGCATCCTGCGATACCGTAGAAGTGAACGGATATCCAGAACACATCTTCTCGTCCACAGTGAAGTCAACAGGAGTAGAACCCTCAGGGCAGTTGGTTCTCTGGAATACCTTGGAGTACGATCCGGTAAATACCGGTATCTTCTCACAGTTACCCTTGATATTCGCTATATCCTGACCTTGAGCCTCGACAGCGGCTTGGGCTAGGCTATTAGCGTCTTCCTGAGACACGATAGATCTGAAGTCCCCTGTAACCATCGTCTCATCGACAACCACATCAGTACCGTATTGGGTGGAGTCACAATTGTTACGGGTAAAGGTCTTGCTAAACTTACCATAATAGATATTCTCCTTAGGCTTACACTCACCCTCCAAATTGGCTTGTTGTTGACCGTTCTTCTCAATATCCTCAAGAGCCTTTCTATCGGCGTCCTCCTGAGAGATGGAAGATACGTACTTGCCCTCAGGAATGATATAAACATACTCCTGACCGTCACTAAACTTATCGCAATTATTACGTATAAACGTCTTTCTCTGCTCCTCGTTATACCAGATATCGGTTATACACTCACCATGCTCGTTGGCGTATTTCTGACCGTTCAGGGCTATATCCTCCATAGCCTTGGCGTCTGCGTCCTCCTGCGAGATAAACGACGTGTAAGTCCTTTCCTCGACCGTATACAACACCACCGATCCATGCTGGTTGGCCAGACAGTCGTCCTTGGTGAACGGCTGAACCATCTTGATATTATAATAAACGGGCTTGGCGTCTTGGGCTATCATATACTCCTTGACAATATTACCGTCCTTTGACGTTATACGGAACTTAGCCGTACAGATCTGACCGGTATAATTAGCCTTGTATACGATATTAAGCTTATTATCGCCTACCCCATGGCTCTTGTCGTTAATGGCAAAGCAATTACCCTCGACACAATTCTTATCTATTTCCCTTGCCATATTATCCTTCAGTTATTCTCCATGAAACATCATCTCCGGCCTCTACCCTCACGATTTGGGTATCACCATCCTTATTAAGCGTCAACCTTTGCGGATCCACGTTGAAGGGTGGTTCCGGTTCCGGCTCACTACCATCACCGCAAGTGCAACATACCAGCTCGATATCATACTCGGTATTGGACTTGATATCGATGACAACCTGACCGTTCTCGCTAGTCACGTTATCGAAGTCATGATCAAGTATGATATAAGGTATATCATTAGGCTGTTGATTGATATTAACAACCGTACCGTTCAAGACAAACATCTCATGATGCTGTTCGTTATCCATATTCTTAGGCATAGCTATGACAAAGCTAGCCTCATACAAATCAGTGGCTCCGGGATCCTCAGGATCGGCATACACTATATATCTGCTATCCTCTTCCGGAACCTTCATGGATAAGCCATTCACGTTCATGGAGACTATATAAGACTTGCTCACCGAGCCACCAAGGGTAAGACAGGAGGCCTTGACCGAGGCGGAGTTAAGCTTGGCGTTGATGACCGCCGTCCCGCCCTCCATATCGAACATGATACTGGTAGGATCCACGCTTACCCGCTCCATGCCCTTCTGGGTTATGGTAGCGAGCTTCGTAACCTTGCCTTTCTCGACCGCTACGTAAGTCTCCCTAGGCAACCTACCCATCCATCCCGGCTCTACCTTAATAGCCACCTTGTCGGGGCCGGTACCGGAAATCTTGTCGTAGGACACCCATGAGGAGCCTTGCTCGATCTTGGCAAGAATATCTTTTAAATTACTAGCCATATCAATCCGCTTGCGTTATAGTCCATTTATCACTCTTGCCGACAATAATCTCAAGGATCTTCTCTCCACCCTCAGGAGGATACTCGAAGTTAGTAGGCTTAATCTCAAATACGCTGGCGCCTCCACAACCAAGATCACAGATCATATCCGGCAACCATCCCTCCTCAAAAAAACGCTCTATAAGCTCCCTTACGGCCTCTGATAAAGAATCAAGCTCTAACCTATCTACTGGGATAGATCCTTTCTTAAGGGTCTCACCACATACCCAACCGTCACACTCGGAAGCCAAGACCGTATCGTACACTCTCTTAGCCATAACAAGAAGTATTTAAAATATTACTATTCAATGTAGTATATACGATATTAACATCAGTGAACTCATCACCCATGCAATATTTCTTCTTAAACTTAACGGATCTACCAGAAACGACATACCCGTCATTAGGGACGATAGTACCACAATAGGTAACGCTGAGCACGGTCAACGGCTCGTATCTTAACCTGACAGCCTGAACGCCCTTGAACGAGTCACGCTGGATGGACGCCGTGGCGCCAGATACGGCAACCAGCTTCCTTACCAGAGACTCGATTACGCTATTCATGCCATCACCGTTCCTGATGTCTGCCTCAGGGAACGACTGACCGTCATATATGATCTGGGAGCTGTAGATACTACACTCATTCCCCGGTCTATATTCCGGTTTACATGGATTACAATTTTTCATATTATCAAATTAATTTGTTGATCATTCTTCTCAACTCGGATATCTCGGCATCCCTATCCCGTATAGCCTTTATCATAGCGTTAAGGGTATCGGACATATCGCAATTAGGGGATAATCCCAATGATTCCACACGTACCTTATCACCTGGGTAAATACAATCGGTACTCATGTACGTAGAGCACGGTACTTTCGTGTCGTCTACAGTAGGTCTGTATTGTTTTTTGTTGCAACCGTTCATCACCAAACCTCCTCTTCAGTTCCGCTATCCCCGCCGCTACCACCGGCGTTGACAAGCTCGTTTATAATCCTCTTCAAATCCAGAACCTCACGATGGTATAAATCTATCTGCTTATCCCTAGACGCTATAATACGCCTCAATGAGTCTATAACGACAGAAATGTCAGTACCTTTCTCTATGCCATCCGCTACCAGCTCATCGCCTGAGTACAAGACGCATTTATCATACAAGGTTATAGGACATCCATAACCAACACAAGGTTCGTCCTGACAATCCCGATCGCAAGGATCACAAGGATCGTTAGGGCATTTGTTAAGAAACCTATCTATCTTAACGCCATGACAACACTCCTCGGGACGCTCCCGTGAATGATCATGGCAACAACCACCTAAATTACACATATCAATAATATTATTGTTTTTAGCAAAGATACAGATTTGATTTAATAACAGGATAACACACCTCATTAAACAATACAGGGGATACGACATTCGTATCCCCTGTACCCTAGAATTATAACAACGAAATAAAATCAAGATTTCAATTTAAGAACAGGATTACCCCATCTTTCTTTCCATTGCCTTCCCAAATCATTTATAACACCATTGTAGTCTTTTATATATCCAGCATTAATAGCATAAGATATATTCCTTTCTATTGATACTATCATATCTAATTCCTCAAAAGAAGCTCTATTCCTTATCCCTTCTTCATGTACTCCAAAAACAACAAAATTTATACCCTTAGCTATCCTTGATAACAACTCCTTTAAATTACTTTTATCACTTATAAGCGAAGATACACTACTGCACATCTCTATATAAGCATCACCAGCGGCATTTCTTATCCCCACAACATTATCAACAAACCACATTACAACATCAGCGCAAACCTCAGGACTCATTTCCATGGCCACCACAAGGAAAAGATATGGATTCATATACCACATTTGACCATCCCCCTTACCTTTTCGACATGCTAATCCCATTTTATTTAAATCACTAAGATTTAGAGTCTTATTTTGTAGGCTGATATTTATCCGCTTACATAAATCCCTGTTTTCCAATCTACTAATTATTTCCCTACATTTCTCCTGGAAACCATCATACTTAATAATATCATTAAGCTTCTTAGGAGATAAGCCCTTCTTAAGCCTATCGTCAGATAAGACTTTCATAGCTAAAGTGATGTTAACAAAACCATTATCACTGAGCGCAGGTATAACAACACCCATCAATCTCCTATCAGAAGATTTGATTTCAACTCTACTTTTCATAACTTTGAACAATATTTTAAATTAAACATAATACCTATCGGTTCGAGATGAATAGATAGGTATGCAAATATAAAATATATTCAATATACAAACAAGTGTATTACAATATATAAACTTATTATATCTGATATTTTTACAAAAAAAATGGAGGAGATATGCAATCCCCTCCAAACACTAATCTATAAATTATGGAAAAACAAAAAAGCATTCTTACCAATAACACTGATCTTCTTGATCGATATTCTCAATCCATTTCTCGCATTCAAGATTAAGATCAGCGTACTCCTGTCCCTCTACCATCAAGACCTCACGAGCCTTGGCGTTGGCATCCTCAACCGATATCCATGACCTAAACCTGTTGGCTTTGATAGAGTAATATACTTTACCGGACTTATATCCGAACGGACATACCTTTTCAAACCAATCACCGATCTTCGTATTATAGAATACAGGTGAACAACTACCCTCGGCGTTAGCCTTCTCCTGACCTTCTTTCATGAACTTCCTATAGGCTAACGTATCGGCGTCTATCTGGGAGATATCGGATATGACAGCTCCAGCTGGTAATTCATATACAATACCTTCCTTGCCTGATTTGCCAGCCTCGCAATCGTTCTTATAAAATAAGCCACGAAGAGGCTGTGAGGCCCAGTCCTCGCAGCAAGCCCCGACGGAGTTGGCCTCCCCCTGCCCGATCCGCCCAAGCTCCACCCTAGCCTTATCATTGGCATCTTTCTTGGATACGTAAGAGACAAACCTCCCTTTCTCTACACATACCTGTTCCTTAGATCCCTTACCGCTTACGCAATTGTTCTTAATAAACTCATCGCATACCTGATCATTATACCATACGGACGGTATTATGTCGGCATATGTGTTGGCGTAGTCCTGACCGTTGGCTTTAATATCATCCTCAGCCTTGCTGTCAGCCTCCTCCTGCGTATCGCCAAAATAGACGTTGGCCGGGACCCGGTAGTCAACAGAGCCGCCCATGTACCCGGCAGGCGGGTTGTTTTTGGTGAACGTCCGAACTATTTCTTTGTTACCGTATACCATTGTCATTCACTTTGTCACAAAGATACAATTTAAAATCAAATTACAAAGGAAGAGCCTTTTTGCTTCTCAAAACCTTATATAGATAATCTCTTAATTGCTCCTCGGTAGTTATATATCCAAACTCAATCATCTTGGCTATATCAATCTCCAGCTCCATCAATTCTTTAGCCTTGGCCTCCTCGCCAACAGAGTTTCTCATCATAGTCTCATGAAGGCCATAGACAATAATATTTACGGATCTGGCCAAATCTTGTATTTTATCTCTTAGTCTTGAAGATTCAATTATTTTAGATAAAGCGGAAGACATCCTCTTGTAAGCATCACCAGCCTTATCCCTGTAATCTATAAGTTGATCATGTACAAATCTCAACACCTGAACTTCGAATCTAGGATTTATCCACATGGCAAATTTTATAAACAACAGAGGATGCATCCACACCTTATCAGGAGTTTTACCATGCTTAGTTGTCTTACCTTTTACTTTTATAACTAATTGATTATCACCAATGTCGATTTTTCTCCTATGGCTTTCATCTTCAGATAAAGCACTAATAAATTCCTTAGTTCTACCACTATTCATAAAATCATCAAGCCGTCTTCTCGTGCTATCGGGATTATCATTCCATTGCTTAAGTAAACTGTTGGCATCAAAATAACCATCACTAGTTCTTTGAAAAACGTTAAAATCACCCATTTTTCTTGTCAAAACATTTACCGTCTTCATTTTTTAATCTAATTTTGAAGTTAATAATTAATTACTTTATGTCCACTCCCTCGTGAGAGTCAGTGGACATACAAAAATAGCCAATCGAAATGATAAACACAAACCGATTGGCTATTTTTAATATCCTAAAATCAGGACATTAATTACCCATTGCAAATCTTATCCTCAATAGCGTAAAGGATTTTAGCTACAGTCTTATCGCCACTTACCTTCACGCAAGACTCACCAAGATCCCGGACATCTATAGCCTCCCTGATACGGGTAAGCTCGTCATATATCTCCTCTATCACATCAGAGATCATAACACACTCATCAGAGTCCTTATGCTTTGACCACTCTGGTAGATCACCCTCATAAGGTACGCAAGTGGACGGAGTTATATGTAAACAACTGTATTTTTTCATGCCAGTAACTTATTAACACGTTCCTTTAACGATCTCACCTCATCCGGGCATAACCCGCAATCATTATCACATAATGACCTTTGCAGACGAATTATCTTGCCCCAATAGGATATATCGGGCTTATTCCCGATCCTATACCTATGGTATCTCATATATCTACCCCATTGGCAGGACAGCCATTCGTCTACGACCTTACATAGATCTATCCTATCAAGGTTTGATATGCTTTGAGCGCCCATCCAGAATCTCCTTTCTCATTTCCTGTACCTCCTCGTCAGGCGGGCATCCATACGGCAGATTCTTGATCCACTCACGGATCTTTTTCTGCATATTAAGATAAGATACACCAACGCCATCACCCTTGGTACGAACTTGCTTATATATACTAACCACGTCACGCTCCATGGTCTGCAACGGATCTTGCATAACCATACAACCAGCGGTACTTCTAGAAGCGTACTCCATATCGCTAACAGCGGTAGAAGAAGAATGATTCATCATACTTCTCTCAATCCTTTCCCTCTCGGCCCTTAACGCCTTTTCCTTACAAGTATTACAACCCACGACTAAATATTTTTATGTTTAACAATGTTATTAAAATTATTCATTTTATTCGTTAAATCAAATATTTATATCACAAAATATTCAATCTAACAGGATTAAACACAAATCCGCTATCGACTATCTTTCTTATGAAAGAATCACCGATTACTTTTCTTGCTATTCCAATAGCTCCATTGATATCAGCGTTAAGCATCTTACCAATAGAGCTTTGAAACAACCCTCGCTTCTTTCTTTTCCCTAAATAGGAATCCTGTTTCTTGAGAGTCTCAAAAGCCAAATGATCTATTTTTGACGTGTAGGATTCTTCATGGACAATCACGTTGATTCCCAAAAGTTTTGACTTGTAAATTATCTTGTCAATCAACTTGGAATGAGGAATGAATACGAAATTCTGATTGTTTCTTCCACCAATATTGATTTTATTTTTCCATTCTTTATTCAATCCTATTACGATCGTACCGATGTTGTGGAATTTACAAAAATCAACAACATATCTGCTGATTTTATGAAGCTTGTCTTCTATCCAACAATTACGGAATAAAGTGATTTTTCTTATCCTGTTCGAAGTTCCTTCATCGCCAACATAAGACATTAATTCGGCTTTTGTCTTATTGTACCATTGATTTACTGATTTCATAACCTTCCCGTTTATAATGAAAGGATTGACTACATTACTGACACATGAACAAAGATTATTCAATCCCAAATCAATCGAAAGGAAATTGTCTTTATCAAGACCTAAGTCAACTTCCTTTCTTTCATAAATTACCTCAACCACGAAACATGTAGCTTGAGGGATTATCCTGACTTGTGCTAATTCATATGGTTTTACTTTTGTTTTAATAGGCTCTATTATATTCTTTACAAAATGGATATATCCATCTTCTTTTACCCTGCAATTTGTATCGTCAAAAACAACAACGTTTAACTTCTTTCCTTTCTTATACTTAGGAAGTTTCGGCTTCCCTTGAAATTTCTCAGAATGCTTGTCGTATTCTTTCTTTGACCTGATCCATGACTTTATGTTTTTACCTACCTGTTTCACGACATTCTGCGATACATGACATGGAAGATTACGAAAATCAGGCTGATTTTCTTTCCCTAATTTCGTAGAAAGCTCATATTCCTTGACATAATTCTTGGTAAAAATACCTTGCCTGAAAACATAAAGACAATAGTTATAAAGGAGACCTGATTTATGACATATCTCCTCATATCTATTGTCCTTTACAATATGTCTTTCTACTTGACGCATTTTAATAATTTATATCCTTAAATTTAATGAGAATAAATAAGATAAACAAATTATTTAACAATCCACGCAATTGGTAGCCATCTCAAAAAGCTCTCCGACACGATCGATAACCTCATGGGCGGCCTCTATATTATCCAGCCTGACATTCGCCTCGGCTACGGCCATAAGTGTCTCCATCTCCTGTATCTTATTTATAAGATCCTTATCCTTGTCCTCGCATAAGACATCAGTCTTAATCCATAGCCGGTCGAGACGTCTGCGTATAAGATCCGTCTTAAGATACTTGCGACTGAAGCTGTAAGTAGAAGGGCTACCTATGATCTTAATATCATATATACCGTCTGGAAGATCAAGATACTTGACATTACAATCATCATAATTAAAACAATTGAGACCTAGCGTTAGGCTGGTAAAGGTATTGACCTGATTCTTGCCAAGAAACAACGTAACGGGGTCGGACATCCCAGGGGTAGTGATCTCGATGATCGCCTTCCTGTCCTCCAGTAGCCCCCACTCGGACTCATCCAATACCTGCAACACCTTGGGATCACGTGTCTCTAGCACCTGAAATGACAACCGAATATCATTCATATTAACCTTCTTATCGTACCTACACAAACTATCGTCATAACGAGCCTGCATATCAAGATCCGGGATATCGGTATAATATGTCTTGACCTCATGACCGTTGATAAATACCGATGTTATCTGGCAAACATGAGACCTAGCGACATCAAAAAACACCATCCTTACATTACCCTCATAATCAACGCCAGATGTCGGGTATGTTAGTATCTGGGTATTATACTCACCATCGTTACGTCTAGCCACGACAGTAATTACGATAGGTTTTTCTATATCGTAATCATCCATGATAATCCTTGCGGCAAACTTATCATGAATTATCTTCGGTATGATATTGATCTGATTCATCTTAGTATCTTTTTCACAAAGATAGCACATGTTGTGTCAAAAATGAAATCTATCCAACCCCAAAGATATCATCAAGATCGTCCATGCTTTTGATAAACCCGCGATCAAACATAAAAATCAATGACCTCATCAGACCAACGCATCTCCCTACATTTATTGTCATCGTGTCAATGATAAACCTAAACACAGGGGAGTTAGGATTGCTAAACAAAACGGTGTTTACGAAACGGGTGGATAAATCAACAATACTAGACACAGCCTCGCCTGTATCATCACCATCTTCCCTATAATTATGAAGAAGCTCATCGCTATTATCACTAAAAACAAAAAATGGCTCCAAATCCTCATCCAAAAAAGACACTATTGAATGAGAAATATAGCATGAAGCGCAATCAAAAACAAGCCTCTTGATATCATCCCCGTCATAATCGCCCAAAAACAAGGCGATAGCCGGCATATCTATCCAAAAGGACCTTTTGGTTACAAGGCGCCTAAGATCTTTTCTTGAACCCAGCAAGTCCCTCAAAGCGTCCTCGCCACCATCAAGCTGGTCGAAAAGCATAGAGGCGTTAAACAGCCTGTTCTTTTCATTAAACATAATCTTAAAATCACCGGACCTGACTATTTTCATGGCAAAAATATTTTAGTTAAAACACAAACAATCACTAAACGGATCAGAAGAACAGACATAACCGTCAAGGAACGGTGTGCTATTATCAGGAATCCACACATCATCAGACAACGCGGCCATACCAAACTCATCAACTATCTCATCTCCAGACACATAATCATAAGCCTTGACGCCAAAGATCTTAATCCTTTTAGCCTTGCCAAAAGCGGACTTGACTTCCTTTATCTTCCTATCCAACTTCCTCACCCCATCGACGAACTCAGAGAAAGTGACACCACGCTCATCTAAATAGCTCTTTATAGCCCTCTCTATGGTCTTGATGCTGACATTACCAAAGCCCTTCTTCCTGACCTTGTTCTGAACCTTTTCCTTAAAAGAAATGCTCACCCCGTTGTTCTTGGAGGACACAAAATCCTTAAGGTCACGTTTCCTGATCGAATCCATGGAGTCATAAACAACACGTTTGATATCCTCGGCGCGCTTCCTATTGCACTCATGGGCTTTATAGGTAGGATTATTTATATTTCGTTCATCCTCTAGCTTATGATGCTTAGGAGGGCAATTGTCCCAATAATAATACCTCGCCTTGTTACTATGTACAAAAAGGTCAGGATGCTCTTTCTTCACCTTCCTCACCATAGCATAATAACCGTGGACAACAGCCACGTTAACATAACTGATCAAAAGCCACCTAACTAACTTTATCTGATAAGCAAGATTATCACCACCAAGACGATGATGCTTGATATAGTAATTAACTATTTCATTCACAAAGTAATAGAACCACTTGATGTTGTATTGGATCCCCAGCGCCCTAAACCTTATAGGGTCAAGGCATATGATAAGAATGCCTATCAGTGTCTCCGATATCGGCTTCTCAAGTATCTCTGACTTGGATGATGATTGACGCTTTATCCTAGGGTTATCGCAACAAGGATTAGCATTATCATTAAACAAATAAGGTAGGATGACCTTGCCGGAATCCCTCCTCAAGGCTCTATTTTCTTCTGACATCCTCTTTTTTTCAGAGAAAGATACGAATTGGTCGAATATTAATGTTAAATTTGCCATATGTTTTTTTTTTTAGTATAGTACAAAGATACTAAAAACTTTGTCATTTCAAAATGAGTGCTTGTGAAAGTACTCATTTTTTTTGTTTATGATCACGGCTTTTTACGGTGATCGCCATGGTCGAAATCCAACTTAGACATTGCGTAGGGAGACTATCGTATGGATAGTTAAGAAAAGAGATGTATTTATTTATCCACCTTCTTTTATAAACACAGTTGTCTATTTTGTGACATGTGATATAAGGAACTTTTGCCCCTCCAAGAAAGGAATATCATTATAAAGATTTTCTTTATTTATATCATAATTTGGTTAATTAAAAAGAGTTAGCTAACGCTTTGTTATTATCTAAAGTATATAATTTAATTACATTAACTCAATAATCTGTAGTAAATTAAAAATATAAGATCTTAATAATAATGTATATCAATGATTTAGTTTAGTGAATTTTTGACATATAGTTATGTTATCGACGGATCTTTGATCGACAAACAACTACCTACATCAGACATTAATGCATTGATATGTTTACTTCTTTCCAACGCTTAAGCGTAATACGCCAAGGGGAAAAGGGAGGTGGGACACGAGTCGCTCCGCTCCTGGCCGGCCGTGTGGGGATACCTCCTGCCCTGCCTTACGGAGCCGCCACATTTCCTTTGGTGTCAACAGAGATAGACCTCAAAGAGATATTGCCTCACATGGTATTTACTAGATAAGGGATTTTCTTCAAGGCAGTTTCTAGTTGAGTAAAAATCTGGTCAAAGAGGTTGTCTGGTCAAAGACAAAATTTTATATTCGCGATGCGGTCGGTTGGATGAGCGGTTTAGTCGGTGGTCTGCAAAACCATATACCCCGGTTCGAATCCGGGACTGACCTCATTTTGGTTTTGGTTGGTACGTGGGTAAGGATGAATGGCAAGGGATTATGGTAGATCATAATCCCTTTCTTTTTGGAGGTTCAAAATCTGACTCCCATCTAGCTATATCACTTATCCTGAAATCGTCCATCATAAAATTTCCGTTATCCATACCATCACCTCGTGTATTAATACCTAGGTTATAAGACCTAAGGGAAAGCGTATTATTGGTTTTCGTGTTAATAATAAGTATACCATTAACAAAACATCTTAATATGTCATATTCATTACTGCTTCTGACTATAGCTATATGATACCATTTGTTTGCCTCAACTCTATCAACATGCCAACCAGTTTGTTGAGCTTGAAATAAAAAATAAAAACCAGTACCTGTTAAAACTACACCAAAATAAAAAATACCATTAGGATATTCATGCTCAACCAAACAACTTGTAACAAGATTGGTTGACTTATACCAAAAGTCTATAGTAAATGGATGACCGTCATAAAACAGCTCAGGCAATAACGATTCTTTGGTGTTTATGATAGTATAAAGAAAAGGATCCGTTTTGTTATATTGGACACATTGTATTGAGCCATCGGTGATAAGATTGCCATTATTGGCTATAAAGAGATTGCCAGAGGGAGTAGGATTCCCCTCTACCTTAAAATTACCATTGAATCTCATCAAAAACCTAGTATGATCATCGATCCCCCCCCCTAGTATATTCAATCATTCTTCGTCTCATAAAACCTTCATCTTTTTTAGTAAATATATTAAGCCCAATAATATCAACAACACGCTAATTGATGTGACAGCTATTGGCCATCTTGATTCTTTCTTGTCATCTACATCCTTATGTTCGATGTCTGTCTTCTTATCAATATCCTCAATACCGGTGATCGTCTTATCAATGCCAAGAGAATCGACCATCACCGTGCTGTCCCGCCGGCCGATGACGATATGAGCGTCCGTCTGGGAGGACACGGGTCGCTCCCCAGTGGATGGATCCACCTCCTTCGTAGTATCGAATTTCCTCTCAGTTATGACAATATCAGCATTAAGATCAGATGTCCTGATCTCTACGATCTTCCGATCTATGACCTCATCTATCATCGTCTCTATCCTGCTGATCAACCGGCTATCAATAGACGTTTCGCTAACCTGCCTCCTGCTTCCGCAAGAGGACAGGAATAGCGACAGACCTAAACAAACAATCGCCCTAAGACTTATCCTTAACCTCATCATCAGCAATCCTCCTTATATCGTCAAACGTCTCATCAGGTATGTTCTTGGAGAAGCTAAACATCTTGAACACGTTTATTCTCTTGAACACAGCCTTGAATACCTTCACCAAATAAGCGTCAGCGAAAGCATCCCCTATCGTATTCAGGAAAAGCATCACATATCCAACAAGGGCTATATACACCCCATATTTGGTAACGGTAAGTATCATGCTAGCCTCCTCCTCGATCGGGTATAACGTCTTATATATAACACATAATGTCATTACTATAAAACAAGACAAAGCGAACTCCTTAAGAATATCAGTAAACCTGACCTCCCTAAGCCATCTCTTGAAACTAAACCTCCTCCTACGGCTTCTACGGAGCTTCCAGCCCCTTACGCTTTGCGCTAACCTAGCCAAGAAATTCGCTATTAATACTATAAGTAATACGGTCAATAAATGGTGTACTGGCTGGAAATAAGCCCAACAAGAGGCACCATACGCAAGCGCAATATTCCACAAAGCCCCCACTCGCTCTATCATGTCTTTGTCTTTCATTTTATACCTTACTCGCAAAGTTAACTACTATACCATTAAGTACCTAAAACACCACGGCATGTATACCGTTCCTCGTATCAAGGCTATCAAAATGCAACCAACCCACCTTCCCTTCAAGCCGGAAAGGATATGGTAACATATCTTGATGATCCAAGATCAAGCCTCTAGCCTGTTCCGCCGTCATCGACTTGACATCGAAATCCCCAGCCTTACCCAACACATGAGCGGATAGATAAACATCTTTCTTATCCTTAACTATCTGGCAGATGTTGCATCTAAGACCACGTTGGGAAAACTGCCCCTGCTTGTCCCAATTATTACAATACATAGGCTGTTTAATTATATCCCTCCGTAATATAAGAAGATTATGGAGAAACGCTGTATCAAGAAACTGCCACGATCTGTCCTTCCACTTATTATATGTATGAGGACATACCAATTCCACTATATCAAAATACGAACCTAGTTCTTTTATAATATCATTTCTATTCATGTTATCCATTTTTAAAATAATGTAAAATAATAATACCACGATAACCTGATCCTCCTCGACCGCTCGTAGCCCCACTATTAGAAGCTTTAGAGGCTCCTCCTCCACCACCTCCATAATAAGTGGCATTACCTCCATTTTTGCCATTAATAATAACACCCTCAATATCCTCGACTCCAGCTCCATCACCTCCCCCGTGATTTCCGCCTTTCCCTCCGGATAAAAAGCCCATATTCCATCCTCTTGTATAAGCTCCCGATCCACCACCAGCGCCCATAGGATAAGGATATCGGTCAGGATATTTGTTGTTAAAAACATATGATCCATCTTGCCCTGGATTTCCCGGGGAAGGATCATGACCATCCCCTTCAACTCCATATCCGCCTCTTCCACCTTTACCGGCAATAGCCTGATATATACCGAATATACTATCACCACCTATATCTCCGACAACCACCCTATATGTAACACCTGGATTTACGGATATAGTCTCAGTCAGTACACCACCTCCGTTACCGCCACTCCCGGCATTATATACATCGGAATATTCTCCATTAAGACCTCCGGCGACCAACGCGAACTCAACCTCATAGACCCCATCAGGAACCTCCCAATATCCATTATCCTGAGGGGACAGTTCCTCGAATACCTCTACTATCTTCACCTTGGGTAGCATCCTTCTTCTCATCATAAAGCAAACAGGATTTTATCCCCCCCCCATTTATATTTTAAAATACTAATATTAAGCATATTATTCCGGTTTTATCGTCCATTTCTGGGCGTAATTATTTTTTAATACATATATCTTCTCCATAGGTGTAGCGGGAGACCCGTTGGACGAGCCTTTCACGAATCCCTCTGGGGCCTGCTCCGTGCCGGAAGGACGCTGATTCTCGTCAGGATATTGACTACCATACATAGAAACCGCAAGTCCATAAAACTGATTTCTTTCCCCATCTTTGGCCACGGATGCCATGGTAATCTGATCCCATCCTACAACAAGGTCGTAGAAGGAGTTTACGAAATCATCTGATCTTTTTTGGCTATGAGTGGAATAATTCATCACAAACCATGCAATAGACCTCATCTCATAAATATAATCTGGCAGCTTATCCACTCTAATACTATTACTATGATAGACGGAAAAACTTGTAAGATGATCCAATCCTCTACCCGACATATTATCATCATTCCAACCCGTCCTCCTTTCTCCACTTACCCAGTCATCTAAAAAATTAAAATTAGTAATGTTAGGATTTATCTTATCTACCTCGAAAAAAGGAAGGGTATTTATATCAAAATAATTCCACATATCAGAAGGGCCAGGATGTATTCTCAACGAAGTTAATTTAGGAAGATCATTAAACTCCTTTATATACCTATCCAAATAACATGAAGACAATTCAAGGGTTTGAAGATTTTTCATATTCTTTATATTCCTTATTCCGCTAGATTCTATATCCCTAAGATCAAGCATATTAAACATATTTAAATAATATACCTCTGTCTTGCTGGTTATAGCCTCAGGAATTACGGTCATTCTTTGCCCTATATTTTGAAGATCGATATAAATTAACTTTTTGGATCTTGACAACTTGTCTACAGGTATATCGTCATTAACATACAGCGTATGGGATACGACCAAAAACTCAAGTCCTGGTATATCCACAATCGGGAAAGATGTCATCTTGCAAACTTGGATATTGGCATAATAAATATCACAAGTAAAATCTATCGACACAGCCCGTTGTACGTCCCTCCTCCCATCAGCGTAAGCATGATTATCCACAGGTACGTATTGCGATCCATCCTCCTTCCTGAACCACCACGTAGTATTGGGATTTTTCTTATGTTGTATCGCTAAAGAACGGAATATAATACGATAATTATCCTCCCCTTGAACCTTGGTCATAGGAAACTGCTCCTTTATTCCATCCCCCCAATCCACATTAGCCATACCGGGCTTTCTGGATCTAAACTCGACAAACGTATTATAAGGATTACCAACGACAGGATCAGGTACATAATTATAATCATCGGTATAAAAATTTCTAAGTGCCCTATCCCATGTGGTGAACCACACGAACTTGTTGGATGATGCCTCATATTTATATAATGTCTTAGTCATTACCTATCTTGTTAAAATATTCTACAATAACATTCCTGTCCAATCCCATAGAATCACATAAAAACTCCCCTTCTGGTTGACCCCCAAACGATAATACCTTATCCGTATCATGAGCTAAAACATCTCCATCGCCTACAAAGGTACGACCATCGTCAAATACAATAAGCTTATATGGCTTATACGACCTCGTGTCAATATCAGAAGATCGTATTGACCTTAACACCGAAGCCTCTGGCGCCATACTAAACCTCCATCCATAATTATTCATAAGCACATAAACCATCTCCATAGGAGTCGACGGAGAGCCATTAGACTGACCCTTTATAAAACCAGAGGGAGCCTGTAATACGCCACTAGGTCTTTTATCATCAGGATAGGAAGCTGAATACATACTTAGATACAATCCATAAAACTGATTTCTTTTGCCATCGGAAGCAGAGGAAGACATAGTGAGATAATCAAACCCCATCACCCTCTCATATAATGTCGATATAAACGTATCACATCGAACTTGGGTTGACAAGCTGCGATACATATAAAAGCTATTCATAGACCTCATCTCATATATATAATCCGGGAGATTACTTACATCTATATTACTATGACTGTATGAAGCGTCGATACGCTCAATGTTTCCCAATCCCTTACCGCTCATATACGGATGCCAACTCACGACAGACCCATACCATCTATTTATATGATCGAAAATCCTTAAGCTAGGATTTATCTTATCCACCTCATCCATAGCCGGGCATGTATTAGGGTCAAACGATGGCATAGCCACTCCCGGGGATATATATAATTCTCTTAGCTTGCTAAAAGACAGCCATTCCCTTGGATATACCCTAACCCTGCAACCTGCCAAAGCTAATGTTATAAGATTAGGCCACATAGAGGGGAATTTCCTTATATTAGAAGACTCCGTATCATTAAAATCAGCCGTTCGACTTAAATTAATGCCTTTCAACTTAGTCAACCTATCCCAATCGTCCGGTATGGATGTCAATATCCCTACACCCAATTCGTTAAGTGTTATATACTCTATATTTACCGATCTACGTATCCTGTCTTTAGGGATATCGGTTATATTCCCATCGCCGGTAATGGATAAGGTTAAGTTGATAATACTTGGGGCGTCTAATATCGGGAATCCTACCATCATTATCCTTTTTGTTTGAACGAATGTAATATCATTCGTAAAAGTCATGGTAATGACCCGATCTTTATCTAGCCCATCAGCGTAAGCATGATTGGGGGTGGGAATATACTCACTCCCATCTTCCTTATAAAACCACCATGGATGGCTATCCGGATTCTTACGATAACTTATATCCCTTCTCCTGAACATCAACCTATATCGCCCGTATATGGATTCGCTCCTATCCTTCACGAAAGGAAATTGCTCTTTATTCCCGTCACCCCAATCGACCTCGCACATGCCGGGGGTCTTGGAATAAAACTGTATACTCTCATTATAATTATTAACATCCAATATAGGATCAGGCACGTCATCCGTGGTATCATCCCTGTAGACACCCCTGAAAGCGTGCTTGCCCTTGGTGAAAAAGGTTATAGATCCGTTGTTCGTATCCTTACACATCAATTTCATACCTCTCCCTCCTCTATTCTCCTGAAATACTCGACAACCGGTGAGCTGTCCAATCCCAGATCGTTACAGATATCCATAGCCTCGTATTTGTCGGCGAAATTATACTTACTCATATTATCATCCAATACGTCTCCGCTGAATACTGACGCATGACCGTCCTTTACGCCAAGGACGAACGGGGTAATCATAGTCTTCCCCGCCCGCCGTGCCCTCGTAAGGGCGGCCTTAGAAGCTGGGGCAGGGGCCAAGACCCATGTCTGCCCGTAGTTATTGGTAAGCACATACACCTTCTCCATAGGCGTCGTAGGATTACCGTTGCTAACACCCTTAACAAACCCCTCAGGGGCTTGATAAACGCCAGATGGTCTCTTGTTGGTAGGAGCTGCGGAAGTATATAAATCTAAGGTAAGTTTATAAAACTGATTCCTGTTGCCGTCAGAAGCCGTCTGTGACATCGTTATATAACTCCACGACATTATCTTATCATAAAATGTATTTACGAATGTATCAGCCCTCTCCTGCGTATTTATAAATCTACCATCACACAAAGTCCATACCCTAAATTCCCTTACCTCATACAACCAATCCGGAAGATCATCTACCGGCACCGTGCCTGAATTACAATACGTGCCCTGAATCTTATTTAATTTCCCTCCTACCAGATCTTGTTCCCATGAGCTACCACCACCCATAAAGGTAACGTCTGTCTTATCATCCCCTACCTTATCCACCTCATCAAATACAGGTATATTATTCCTATCGCTTATAATGCTTATACCTTTTGCCGGAATAGAATTAAAAGCCGGATCATAAGAAGGAATGTTACACCAGTTGAAGTTAAACCCTGTAAGATTCTTCCATTCAGAGAATCTTCTCCAATTAGAATCAGGATCATCCCCGAAGTTAAAAATGCTATTGCATCCGAAATACCTCAGATCTTTCATGTTCAAAAAACTTTCTGGCCAATTACTCCATACACCAGGATGAGAAAAAGCCCCCATCTGTATATTACGAAGATTAACGCTCTTACTTATCCTGTCATATGGGATATCGCCATTTTTAAGAACGGATCTGACCATAGCCAAATAAGTTATATCAGGTAGATTAACTACAGGAAACTCATGGAGGACAATACCATCCATATTGAACTCCCCATCGATTACGTTAGAGAACCTCATCGTAACCTCCCTACGCCTGATATCGCTATACTTATGTGGAGGAACCGGTATATACTGAGATCCATCCTCCTTCCTATACCACCATGTAGTATCGTCAGGATTCTTTTTGTACTCAATATCTAAAGACCTGAATACTATCCTATAACTACCGTCAGATATCTTGACCAAAGGGTATTGATCCTTTGTCCCATCACCCCAATCGACGTCCACGAATCCTGGATTGTTTGCCGAGAACCTGAGATTACGATTAAAATTACCTAAATCTACTATCGGATCAGGCACATAATCAGCATTCCTCCCATTATAACAAGGGAACCTATCCTCGTTAACATAAAACGTCACCGAGGACAAGGCCGTATCATATCCTACCAAAAATCCCATATCAACTAATTGAGGTTATATCATAAGACACCCATTCCTTGTATCCGTTAACCATCTCATATACCTTGTTGATGGTCTTGCATACGACAGCGAATCCGATATCCACGTTAGGGAACTTCTCGTTAAGCTCATCTATTGTAAGCTCCTTGGTTATGCTCTCATCCCACTTACGCATCTCCTTTACCTCCATAAGGATCGGTTTTCCGGTTATGCCTACGCTCATAACCCACTCTCCCTCACGATTGGCATCCGCCAGATCGGGGAAGATCGTAACGCCAAAAAGATCGGAGAGGGTGAAGTTCTCGCCGGTACGGGTAAAGGATGCCGCCGCCCCCGGTGTAAGAACCACCTCGTTCACGGCCAACAGGCTCGTAAGTTTCTTGGCTCCTCCTGATACCGTGGCGTTAAACACGACAGTAACATTACCGGTAGCGCTATTAACGAACTTGATCTCATCCTTATCGCTATTTATAGCTTGTAAACGTGATCCAGATACGATATTCACGATCTCATAGTTCTTGTCATAAGTGCTTTGCAACGTAACATTACCATATCTTGTATCAATCAACGTAATCCACTTAGCCTTACCACCTACTATCTCTACAAGCTTATAAAAAACGTTATTACCATCAGCGTCAACCCATCTAGCTATAGCACCCGGGGCGAAATTAGTCACCTCCCGATCTTGAGTATAACTTATAGTGCTTTCCGTAGGCTTGTTAGCCAAAGTAACGTAAAGACATTGCTCTACATCGGCCTCCATCTTAACTATCCCAGCACCATCGTAATAATAATCAGGTACCTCCTGCTCCCTGATCCAGAAACTGTCCCCCACACGGAGCTTAGCCGTGTTCTCCGGAACCGCCAGCCACTCATTCATGGCATCGACCGTATCAAAGATATACGCCGTGTTCTTGCCCTCAGCTATACGTCTTACGACAGCCAACTCGCTCTCGACATCGCTAAGTCTTTCCTTTATATTATTGATCTCTCGCTCTAACTTATCATAATTATCCTCCTGATCTATAGCGTCACCGATGGACATATAAACCTCGTTAGTGAGCTTATTGTAGGTAACACGAGCCACCTTCTCGTAGGATGTCTTATACGTAGATGAACCCTTACTGGTATGACAAACAAAATCATACGTATTTTGATACACCACAGATCCACCGGTATTGATGAAATTATATCCATCTTGGCTCATCGTACCTCCCTTGTATCCAACAAGTTCAAAAGAACATTTACCCGTACCTTTAGATCCAAACCATGTAGCGTAGGCCATGAAATACGTCTCTTCAGGTAGGATATCATAATATTTAGCCCTTAAATCCTTCACCGACATCCAAACACATTCCTTACCAGAACCGGTATTATCACCACCCCATTTAAGAACTTCTCTAACAGAGCTATCTCCATTTCCGGGACCAGACCAACCTACAGCAAGATTATCTATGGTGGGAACATTAGAATTAAGGGCTTCCGTCATCGTGTCCAAGCCCCTTCCGGAACTTGATTCCCATAAATATCTGAACGTCACAAAATCAACATCCCCGATCTTAATGCCTCCGGTATTACTAGGATATGTTTTTGTGACTAACTCATAATACCATTTACCATCACGGAAAGTAACCCTTATCCTCTCTACTTGCTTGGGGGATATAGAGACATATGATCCGCCAACAGAAACGTTATCGCCATCAACCGCACGGGAAGTCCCATCCTTTGGATCCTCAGGATCCACGGGGGTGTAGATCGTAGCCTGCTTATCTCCGGCATTGATAACAACTATATAATAGCTGTCCCCGTCAAGACCCTCATTATGAGCCATGGTGACAAAACCTTGCTCGCTATCCGGTCTCCATTCAACGACAACCATATGCTTATCCATAGGTATACCGGAAACGCTGTTAACGTAGTTTGTTGACGACATGAAAATGGCATAATCATCATAAGCCTCATCAACACGTTGATGCTTAGTAGCCAATCCGTCAAGACGTGATATCTCAATGGGGTCAGTTACTTCGACCCCATTATAATCATACCACTTATATCCGATCATCGTATTCTCACGACGATATTTCCTTTTCCTTATGACCTCACCGCCGGCTAGGGCGTCAATCATATAATAATCATTACATACCTTAACCATAGCCTTGATATTAACAGGTTTGACATAAACAAGCCACGATAGTAGCGCCATCGGGGATGGAGGTCAGCGTAGTCCCTACCGGGTAGGTCGGGGAGGATGACTCCATCACCATCAACGACGTCCGCTCTACGACCATATTGTTATCAATCAACCGGCTCCCCTCCACATAGAACCGGCCATCGGCCACCTCATAGCACTCTCGCACCGGGACCATATGTCTTTGGCTCTTATCCGCGTAATCGCAGATCGTTACCTTAGCTCCATCAGGTATGGAGGTAAGCTCATCACCTACATTATAATCAGGATGATCGGAATATACGACGTATAACTTGGACTTAATATCCTGCAATGCCGGATTGACTGTCCTGAATCCCTTCAAATGTATCTTATGACCACCGATCTCATAACAATCATCCACGTCCATGATATTAAGATCACAACTGATAACCGTCCAGCCGTTAATAACCGTCTGCGTAGGGGTAGTATTGATAGGATGATCGGTGTCGGTGGACTCAACGATCTTATAGTCGAAAGTCTTTACATCCAGATTTCCGTTCAACGACTCCTGTCTCCTGATCTTCACCGTACCCTTTCCGGTATCATAACAAGTCTCAGTGGTATCTATAAGTCGATCCATATAATCCGGCTCCTCGCATTCGATACGAGTGAAATTAGATGGCAAAGAGGTATATTGAGTACCAACATGGATATCATTGTCTGTAGAACTCAATACATGATGATTATACGACCTAACATGATTTAAAGGGTTGATAACGTAAGTGGATTTAATCCTTACCGATCCTCCCGGTGTCGAGTAACATTCTACCGCATTTCTGGTAATACGATCATCCAACCTTTCTAGAGCACACCTTTCACGGATAAAATCCGCAGGGATATCATTTATCCTATTTCCTAGCCCATACTTATTATCAGACGAGTCCACAATCTCCCAGAACTGGTTTCTTTTCCCAAGATCACCGTCATAAGACACCACATGTCTCATACGCACGCTTCCGGCTGATGTCTTGTAACACTCCTCGATATCAATAGGCATCCTATCTTCCATATCCGTGAAATCACAAGACACCAAAGAGAATCCGTCCGGGAGGGTAGCCAGTTCGGCCCCCGGAACGAAGCCGGCGTCATCCGATTCAAGCACCTCGAAGCGGACGTATCTTGCCTTTATCTTGGAGTCATAAGAAACCAGCCTACGAAGCTTGACATTGCCATTGCCTCCGTCATAACACTCGACATAAGACCGGATGTCACGCTCCTCCATATCGTCGAAATCACAGACAGTCCTTACCCACGTATCTGGCAAGGAACTGAAGCTGGCGCCCTCAGGTTGTGACGGGTCGGTAGTCTCCAGGACTTTATAGCTCTTATCCCTAACTCCTATATTCCCGTCCCATGACGTGAGAACCTCCAGCTTCACCTTACCGGCCGGTGTCTTATAACATTCTACAGTTACCTCAATATCCCGGTCCTCCATATCCGTGAAGTCGCAAACAGCCTCAACCCAGTCATCGCTTATGCTGGTGATAAACTTACCTACCGGATTCTCAGGATCGGTACTTTGCTTGACGCGATACCATTCCTTTCTGGTACCCATCTCGTAATCAAATATCTTATACCCCTCTATCTGTACCCTTCCGGTCCCGGTATCAAAGCATTTAAGCACCGGTATTATCTCCCTTTGGGTCATGTCCGGGAAATCACATACTATACGACTCCATGTGTCGGGTATCTTATCATACTCCGTACCGATAGGATTGCTATCGTCAGTCGTATTCACCACCTCATAATGGGATACCTCCGGGTTCAGGCGGGGGTCTACTGACTCAACGCCCTCGATCTGTACCTTGCCCCCTTCCGTGGCGTAACATTTACTTACGAATATCAACTCCCGATCGGTCATCTCCGCTATGCTACAATCTATAGCTACCCACTCGGCAGGAACTTTGTCCAATTCCGTACCAATAGGCGTATCAACATCTGAAGAGTTGATGATAAATATCTTCTCGGCCAATATCTCACCCTTATTATTCATATAGGTATGGATACGAGCCTCTACCTGACCACCCGGCGTACGATAGCATTGGTTGACGATCGACACACGGGCGTCCTTAATGTTAATGAACTGATAATCCTTTCTAGGGACATCGCTTACAAGTCTCTTTACTCCTTTATCATCGAAGTAAACGTAACACCCGTCATTCCTCATCATGACCGGATACGTCTTTCCGTCTATAACAACACCGGAGAAGTCATCTGGCGGAACGGAGAAACCCATGCTACCGAATATGGAAGCCAGTCTCTTTAGATACTCATTAATGCCTGACATATTATAACATTTTAGTTCTTATGCCTCAAAGTTAATAAAAAAGGGGAAAGAATTGAATCTCTCCCCTTTAGGAAATATATGAACGCAAAAAAGGTTCTTTATTTCGGCTCGGTTACGATAGCCGGACCAAGACCAGCAGCAGCACCGATCATATTAATCATCTCCTGAACGCCCTCATGAGCGCCGTAACGTACACGTAAGATCAAGTTGATAGGATCATCAGCGATAACCTTTCCGAATCCCTGAGCGTATCTATGAGGATTGAGCGTAATCTGGAAGTCAACGTACTGAGCCGTTTGCTCTACACGGCTATATTCGTTCATGAACGTCCGCCCCATGAAATCCTGATGTTTCGGGAATCCATTGAAATGAGCATATCCTTTCAACTCATCATCCATCATATTACCTCCTACGTGGGTACGAGGAGCCTTACTGGATAATCTCTCGAAATGAAGTTGATCCCACCAGATAGGAGATCCCTCGTCAAGAGAATCAGGATAACCGCCACTAGCTCCAACGATCTCTACGCTATCCTCGATATAAGTCATTTTATCCATCAAGCACTCTGATGGAGATAACAACATTTCCTTGCCACGGAAACGGATACCGCACTTGCAGTTAGTACCAAGCTCTTGTGCTGATTCCAATTTCTTCCACATACGGTTACGATAGGAAGCCGGAGCATTGCTGGTGAAGAATCCTTCAAATACCTTGTCACACTCATCACACAACATATTGGTATATACCTCTGTCTGGAAGCTATGCTGGCAAGCAGCAGGAGTACCGTAATCCGTGATCTCAAGTTCCGGGAACGCCTGCTTGATTTCCTCCAAAGCGCTTTCGCCACACTCGTTATCCGGGATCGTGATATAATACTTCTCCTTAGATACTTTGCAAGATCCGCAAGCTGACCAAGAAGCGGTACGAACCGTAGGATTCTCACACATATCGGATGTCTTAGCCACATAGTAGATAATAGCCGTAGGATTGGCCTCCACGAAAGTAGAGATCTCCTCATCCGTCAATTTCTTGGAAGTAGCGGCAATATACAAACCTGATCCCTTGATCTGACTCATCTTGTTAACCGTATCGGCTACAACGTTAGGCAATGACTCCACCGTAGTAGACATATCGACACCGTCATCCTCCAAGGAGATAGAATACAGATAACCACCCTTAACCTCGGTATAGTTAGGAGGACAATCCGTACATCCTTTCATGATAGAGATAAGACGTTGAGTATAATCAGCCGGTTTAGTGCCTTTCTTCATCACCTTATAACGTGACATGCTACCCTCGATAGTCTCACGAACGATCTTCAATCCCGGGTATTGGGCGCGAACCTCAGCCAAGGCCAGATCGTCACCGGTATCACATACCTCCATGCAATAGAAGTTGACATCTTCCGTATCAGGTTCGGTAGCCTCGTTGGTGCATCTTGTAACAGGAGTAATATCGATATAATCAGATAACTTACCACCACCAGCAATAGGTTGATTCTTCATCCGCTCAATACACTTCAATACGGCGGGCAACAAATCAACCTCCTCGCAAGGATCGCACTCCTCGCATTGATTTGGAGTATTATCACAATCATCCAAAAGGATAGCGTCATTGATCTCAATACGACCTCCCTCATAACCAAGAAGCTCGAAGGCACGACCAGCGAGAACCAAGCGAATAGCGATACGGTCTCCTTTGGAAACTGAGAATGCCGTATCATCAGACACACCGTTGTATCCTAAGATAACATCATCGACATAAGCATGATCTTTCTTCGGCCAAGAAGCGTAAATCTCGGTGATCTCGTTCAAAGAGAATAACGGCGTGGAAAAATCCTTATCATAGATAGAGCGGGAAGCCGCTTGTTCATTACGACCGATACGGATCTCATAACGCTTGTCGTTACGAGGCTTACCGGTAAAATCAGTCACGGCCTTACAACCGTTCTCGGAAGTATCTTTAGTATCGTAAATACCGATCTGTCCTTCCTTCAAGAAGATGGAATCAACATCCACCATCTTAGCATGTGGGGATACGAAAAGTACCCGGTCTTGCGGTCTGTGCAACATATAATTAATATTTTAGTTTAAAGAATCATTTACCTAACGCAAACATAACAATAAACGAGTTTACGACAATAAAGTACGGTCATGAGTATATAGATATACAAGCAAATTACGTTTTTTGTAAAAACATTATTTAAGCCACTTTTTCTTATACATCTTCCTCATCATATCAATAAGTTCATCGAAACTTTTTATATAACCCATATCTATAGCCCATATAAGATTGCCTTGTGTTTGCTCCAATTCCTTTAGCTCAGCTTCCGTGGCCTTATTCCTGATCATACTTTCATGGATATTAAAAACAATATAATTAAGACCCTTGGCGATCTTAACATAATCTACATCCTTAAATCTAGAAGCCGCCCTAGACAAAGCATTATACCTATCACCAGCCTCTATTCGATTAAGAATAAGCTTATCGGTTAACCACGTAACAACCTCGGCATACAACATAGGGTTCAATTCCATAGCTACAAGAACCCATATATAAGGATTACACATAGTTCTCCTGTTCTCGCCCCTACCAACAGTCTTATAAGCGCCAAACTTTTTCATTACTTTTGCATCATAAACAATTAAACAATAATAGAATTATGAATAAGGCTATTAGTAAAGAAAATGCTATTAGTAAAGAAAATGCAATCACTGCTTACAAGGCATTTGACGAAAATTTTCGTTGTCGTGACTTTCAGTATGAAGTTGGTAAGGAATATCACATTAATGGTGATTTGAAAATGTGTGAAAATGGTTTTCATGCCTGTAAAGATTTGATGGACACGTTTAGTTATTACCCGATTGGAAACTCACGTTTCGCAATAGTAAAACTCTGGGGAGATATTTTATTTGGTTTTGATAAAATGTGTGCATCGGACATTGAAATAGTGGAAGAATTGCCTCTAAAAGATATTGTTAAGCGCTATGTATTATCTAAAGTTGACTTTATGGACAAGAGATTTTTTTGCTATATGATATTAGCAGATAAAGTTAGAGAGTCATATATCAACGGCAATATTAACTATGTAATTTCAAACCATAGTGGTAAAAAGATAATAACAAAGGGAAATGACAATAATATAGTAACAACTGGCGAATCTAATAATATAATTAACTTAGGTGATTCATCGAATATAAAATGCCATGGTCCATTCTCAAATTTGGTGTCGATTGGAAGTAACACAAAAATAATATTGTCTAATAGTTCAACATCGTTTTTGTGTGGAGACCAAAACAAGGTAATATTATTATCTGATTACTCTAGTGTCGTATCAAACGGAAACAATTGTTTTATAACAATAATTTCAAATTTTGCACACTGCACCACAAACGGAAAAAATAACAAGATAAATGTAACTGGCAAGGTCACTATTGACTCTAATGGTATTAATGATGAACTTGTATTAAACGGAGATAATATAAAATTTAGGGCAAAGAGTGGTTCTACCGTCACCTGTGTTGGAAAAGAAAAGATAGTTGTCGGTGATGGACATATAAGTGGGGACGTTTGGTATAGATACGTTAATGGAAATATCATATTGAACCAATAAAGGAATAAACAATAGCAACTCTAAATAAAGGTTAAAATCCGAAATTATCCAATGAAATATTTGGTGGTTTCGGCTTTTTTTATTACTTTTGCGGTATAATCAATAAACAATTAAAAGGAATTGAGTTATGAAAAAGAAAGTCGAAAAGAGCAACCCTATTATAGCGTACAAGGGGTTTGATGAAAATTTATGCAGTCGTTGTTTTGGCTTCCAGTACGAAGTCGGCAAGGAGTATCATCTTGATAATGATGATGATATTAACGTGTCTTGCAATGGTTTTCACGCATGTCAAAACCCTCTGGATGTATTTGTGTACTATCGAATATCATCATATACACGATATGCTATGGTTATGCTCTGGGGTGATGTCGATTTTGCAAAGGACGGCAAAAAGATATGTGCAACTGACATAATGATTGTCAAGGAAATTGGCATTGACGAGATGGTCACTGTAGGTATTATGGCGTCAATGCCAAAAATTAAAATTAATGAAAATGACGAAAAAAGCCATGATAGGATTATAAGCCGTAAAAATGATGACAGAATTTATAATCCACATAATGTTGGAAGTGTTGCATCATGCGGAAGCAATACATCCATATTGTCAACAGGGCATTGGCAAAAAATTGCATCGAGTGGAGATTGGGCTGACATTGATGCGATTGGCGAGTGCGCTGAAATATCTACAAATGGAAGACGACCTATCATCAAATCAAATGGTAGTGCTAATTCTATATCTACATCTGGTTATTGTTCACGTATCATATCACATGGAGATGATGTAAATGTTGCTTCTGGAGGTATGGCAGAGATATATTCTGACGGAAAAAATGCAACATTATACGCAAGTTGCATTGACAGTCAAATTGCGTCAATCGGAGATAACGCAAATATATGTATTAGCTCTACCCACGGATATGTCAATTCATGTGGTTCGGATGCGAGAATTATGTCACTTGAAGACAAATCGACTATAGAAAGCACTGGTAAAAATGCTTTGGTCATGTCAGCAGGAAATTACACAAAAGCAAAAGCCAAGGTAGGTAGTTGGATAGTGCTTACTGAGTATGACACCAATTATGACATAAAATGCGTCAAAGCCGAATATGTAGACGGAGAAAGGATAAAAGGAGATACCCTATATAGATTGGTTAACGGTGAGTTTGTTAAGGCTATATAAACTTAATATGCTCTAAATAATTTATGAAAATCTTGACATTACAAGTCTATACTTAAATAAAACAAACCATGAACGAAAATATTGATTTAACAAAAATATTAAAGAACTGCCAAAAAGGTTGGAAGTTTTGGTCGCCCATTTTTGGAGAAATAGAATTTTGCTCAATTGCAGAAAATGTTAAATATCCTATAATTTTATCTTGTAAAAAGGGAGAAATATGGTTCAGCAATGAGGGCCTTTTTGAGATAGAAAACGAAGGTGCGGAGTGCTGTCTCTTCCCTTCAAAAGACCAGCGTGATTGGAGAAAATTATCTGCTCCTTGGTACAAGAAGGAGAAGTTTGACCCGAAGACATTAAAGCCATTTGATAAGGTGTTGGTGAAATGTAATAATTCAGAGAGTTGGAAAGTTCAGTTATTTTCACATATCATAGAAGATGATAAAATTTGTCCATATGTATGTATTTCTTACAATTACAAATACTGTATTCCTTATAATAACGATACAAAGCATCTTGTAGGCACAAATGAAGAAGCACCAGATTATTATAGATATTGGGAGGATTGAGTTATGAACATACTATTAGTATTTCTGGGTTTATAATATCATTTATTATAATCCTCTGTTGTGAGAGAAAGATAAATTAAATTCAAGGTTTGGTTTGTGATTATTCATTTAGATATGAAAATTTTTACGGGAAATTATCATGATTTATAAATTTGACACAAAAATAATAAATAACGAAGAAGGAAGAAAATTCATTATACAAATTATAGATTTCT
>OMAC01000190.1_pt1 | contig 64030 bp, 71 predicted proteins | sample 1644561 | NCBI WGS metagenome assembly OMAC01 (sample SAMEA103958144, study PRJEB25191) | human gut metagenome
CGACGGGCTGGCGTACACTGTCACCGACGCCAGCCGGGAGCGGTAAAAGCGCCCGCCCCGTGCCCGCCGGACGCGGGACACTGACCACAGGCAGCGTTTATGCCGCGCCGCGTCAGCCGGCGCAGTAAAAAGAGGAGCACGGCGACATCCTTTGTCGGAAAAGAAACGGGCGGTTGCCCGCCCGTCTCCGTCATACTTCATCCGCCATAATGCGTCACATTGTCGACTATCCACGCAGGTCCGGTGACTTCCGGCAGCTCATCGTCATCTGTCGGGGAAGACCATTCCAGTTCCCCCCACAGCACATCAACAAGCTCTCCGCGCTCATACAACTGCCAGCCACAGAAATTGCAGCCCTGTTCGGCGTACCAGTGCTCCAGCGTGCAGCCGAAACGGCGGCTTAATTCTGCAACAACGTCGCTTTCCGGCTGACACCACGGCGTGTCGAAATCCACCTGAATGAAGTTTTCCCCCTGACTGCTGATATTCAGGTCATACCCACAAGGCCACTTCACGCCATACCGTTCTGTATACCAGTGATATGCAGAAGGAACACCGTTCAGAACACCGCCGTTAAAGCCATTCACTTCAATATCCAGGCGGGTCGGCAAAACCGTCAGCAGGTCAAACGGCATGGTTTTTTCCGGCAGTACGTTGTCACACAGACGGTTCCACCACACCGATACATCCTCGTTACCCCAGATGTCACACCAGTCACCTCTTTTTGCGGTGAAATGCACAGTGATAGTTTCCCTGACATCATCCGGTAACCCTTCCCAGCGACGCTGTCCAGTACCGCTCTGCAGCCAGAGTTCATGCAGCATCAGGCAGTTTTGCTCATCCAGCAGTACACCGTTCTGCAGGTGTGTCAGCCAGCGGGTGAACGCGATATTTTCCAGTGATACAGCACCACGTCCGGCAGCCGTCACTCCGGGGCACTGCTCAGAGCGGATATTTTCAGTGATCTGCAGAAGTCCGGCACTTCCGGCCAGAAACAGCTGAATACCTTCATTTGTGGCGCGGCGATAAAGCGGTGTGACTGCACCGCTGGCCAGTCGTTTAATCTCAGCGATCTGTGCCGGTTCACCAGAAAAATACATACGATTCGAGCACCAGTTTGGCATGGGAATTATCCTCACAGGAGCATCGGGAGGGCGCCCCTGTGGCGCCCGTTCCCCGCTGCCTGTGGGCTGTTCACCGCGCCCGGTAACGGGTCAGGCCGACCGTGGAATACCGCAGCCGTCGTCTTTTTGACGGCAAGGCTATGCCTATAAGGACATCTGTTGTAGAGTCAACGATGATGATGAAATTAATATATCTATATGAAATAGAATGATTTTTATGAAAGAAAGGCTCATATCAGAGACTTCATCCGCGAAACAGAGAACCAATAAAAATCTCCTGCATAGCTCAAGTACGCAATGACACAAGCCTTAATGCTTTTAATTAAACGCTGTTGCAACTGGATTGAGGCGGAGCGCAGCAAAGCGAGCACCGAACACTCCAGGTGCAACAGTGGAATAATTCTTTTATCTATCATGAGATTGATTTCTGCACACAACTTGCACAGTCAGAGTAAAAGGTTACGGACAGCGAGCCTATAAACGGTTATTAACGTGCTGTTGTTAGCAACGAACCCTGACGAAAGACGCACGCCATGGACTCCATCCGCGAAACAGATATCCACATAAACATGGCAGCCTCTTGCATATCTCGAGTAAACCATGGCGCAGGTCCAAACCTTTTAAATCATCATCGCGCAGTCGTCATGCAAGGAAGGAAATCAATTTCATAAACTCATTAATAATCAGTAGACTAGGCTGGAAATATGAATTCATCTCTCAGGTGCAACATTGCCCAGCACATACGTGCATTTTTTGCTGCTATCGCAACAAGCGCTCGTCCATATCCTCGCCTTTCTTTTAACTGCAGGGCCCATCGACTGACCGGATCATCATTTTTAGCTGCTCCCAACAATACAGATCTCGCCCCCAAAACAAGAAGTGTTCTGAGATAGCTGTCGCCGGCTTTAGTTATTCTCCCTAACCGTGCTTTCCCCCCGGAACTTTGTTGTCTTGGTGTTAGCCCCAGCCAGGCACTAAACTGACGTCCGTTCTTGAAATCATGACCATTGCCTATGCTGGCAACGATTGCTGTTGCAGTCATCGGGCCTATCCCCCTGAATTGCATTAGTAGTTGTGCTGCTGAGTTATCTCTGGCAAGTTGCTGAATGAGTTTTTCACTGTTTTTAATCTTTTCTTCTATGTGATAAAGCTCATTAAGAAGATCACCAATAACCTGATTACAGTAACCGGGCAAATCCTCAAGGACCTGAGCCACCCCGGATAAAAACGCTTTAAACGCCTGTGGGAGAACAATACCTAACTCACTGAGCAATCCCCGGATGCGATTAATCAATGCTGTTCTCTCACTGACATATCCCTGATGAGCTCTGTGTACAAATAATTGCCCTTGCTGCTCAACTGATTTTATGGGAACAAACCGCATATTAGGACGGGTAACAGCTTCACAAATGGCAGCGGCATCTGCAGCATCATTTTTCCCATGACGGCCACCCATACGGTATGGAGAAACCAGTTGCGGCGCCATAATTCGAACTGTATGCCCCATTTTCTGGAACTCTCTTGCCCAGTAATGTGCACCTGTACATGCTTCAATTCCAATCAGACATGCTGGAAGTGTTGCAATCAATTCAAGCAATTTAGCCCGACGCACAAGAGGCTTAACTAAAACAGCTTTTCCTGCAGCATTAACGCCATGCACAGCGAACACATTTTTAGCTAAATCAATACCGACAGTAACAACAGTCATAGAGGATCCCTTAACAATGGCTTTGTACGCTTATCATCGTGTTGACGCAGTCTTCCAAAGTAACTCCCCAGCGTAAAGACCGAATAAGATGTCCCTTTCATTCGCGAAAGCGGCTTGAAGGGCGCTCATCAGAAAAGGGCGACGGGCTGGCGTACACTGTCACCGACGCCAGCCGGGAGCGGTAAAAGCGCCCGTCCCGTGCCCGACCGGACGCGGGACACTGACCACAGGCAGCGTTCCTGCCGCGCCGCGTCAGCCGGCGCAGTAAAAAGAGGAGCCCGGCGACATCTTTTGTTATCCGCCAAACAAAACCCAAAAACAACCCATACCAAGCCCAACAAAACACCAAAACAAGACAAATAATCATTGATTGATAGTTAAAATGGGGTAAACTTGACAAATAAACCCATTTAAAGCCCAAAACACACCCAAACAAACACCAAAAAAAACACCATAAGGAGTTTTATAAATGTTGGTATTCATTGATGACGGTTCAACAAACATCAAACTACAGTGGCAGGAAAGCGACGGAACAATTAAACAGCACATTAGCCCGAACAGCTTCAAACGCGAGTGGGCAGTTTCTTTTGGTGATAAAAAGGTCTTTAACTACACACTGAACGGCGAACAGTATTCATTTGATCCAATCAGCCCGGATGCTGTAGTCACAACCAATATCGCATGGCAATACAGCGACGTTAATGTCGTTGCGGTGCACCACGCCTTACTGACCAGTGGTCTGCCGGTAAGCGAAGTGGATATTGTTTGCACACTTCCTCTGACAGAGTATTACGACAGGAATAACCAACCCAATACGGAAAATATTGAGCGTAAGAAAGCAAACTTCCGGAAAAAAATTACATTAAATGGTGGGGATACATTCACAATAAAAGATGTAAAAGTCATGCCTGAATCTATACCGGCAGGTTATGAAGTTCTACAAGAACTGGATGAGTTAGATTCTTTATTAATTATAGATCTCGGGGGCACCACATTAGATATTTCTCAGGTAATGGGGAAATTATCGGGGATCAGTAAAATATACGGAGACTCATCTCTTGGTGTATCTCTGGTCACATCTGCAGTAAAAGATGCCCTTTCTCTTGCGAGAACAAAAGGAAGTAGCTATCTTGCTGATGATATAATTATTCACAGAAAAGATAATAACTATCTGAAGCAACGAATTAATGATGAGAACAAAATATCAATAGTCACCGAAGCAATGAATGAAGCACTTCGTAAACTTGAGCAACGTGTATTAAATACACTCAATGAATTTTCTGGTTATACTCATGTTATGGTTATAGGTGGTGGCGCAGAATTAATATGCGATGCAGTAAAAAAACACACACAGATTCGTGATGAACGTTTTTTTAAAACCAATAACTCTCAATATGATTTAGTTAACGGTATGTATCTCATAGGTAATTAATGATGGACAAGCGCAGAACCATTGCCTTTAAGCTAAATCCAGATGTAAATCAAACAGATAAAATTGTTTGTGATACACTGGACAGTATCCCGCAAGGGGAACGCAGCCGCCTTAACCGGGCTGCACTGACGGCAGGTCTGGCCTTATACAGACAAGATCCCAGGGCCCCTTTCCTTTTATGTGAACTGCTGACGAAAGAAACCACATTTTCAGATATCGTGAATATATTGAGATCGCTATTTCCAAAAGAGATGGCCGATTTAAATTCTTCAACAATCATTCAGTCCTCTTCACAATCGGAGCAAAAAAGTGATGAGGAGACAAAAAAGAATGCGATGAAGTTAATAAACTAATTAAATTATGATTGAGTTTCCTTTATCCACTATCAGGCTGGATAAAGGGAACTTAATCAAGTTATTTTATTGCCAGTCATTACATAAAATAAACAGGGTCGTTATTATGAAATAATTTCACGGAACTTATGAAAAAGTGGCTCCAATAATCAAAATTGGTGAGTTCGCAATGTCTGGCAATAACGTTTTTGATGGGTTATTTGCCAGTCCGGATCGCCAGAATACGCATACTGTCAGGGCTGGGAAACGATGCTCTCGGTTATTTACTGAAAAAAGGTGATATCACTGACGCAGAATACCGGGCGGCCCTGGAAATCGATCCCCGGCAGTCGATTTCTGTACACCTGCCGTATTCACAGACCTACCTCTGATAAAAAGGGCCAGTAACGGCCCTTTTCTTTTTCATAATATTCTGATCAGTCTTGCCGGGTTTCCTGCATAAATGCCTTTGTTCTCAATCGGTTTTACTACAACTGCCCCCGCACCAATAACAGCTCCGCTGCATATATACGGAGACAGAATAATGGCTCCACTGCCAACAGTAACCGAATCCCCCAGGGTAATGCTGATCCAGTTATCCGGTGACGGATCTGGTGCTCCTGAACGAAACAGATCGTTGGCGAACGTCACGTTATGACCAATGAAGCAGTTCTCCCCCAGTGTTACGTTCTCACAAATAAACGTGTGCGACTGTATCCGGCTTCCACTACCAATGACACAGCCTTTCTGTATCTCAACGAAGGGGCCGACAAACACATTGTCCCTGAGTTCACATTCATAAATGTTGACCGGTTTGACAATACGGACATTGGTCCCATAAATCACATCCCGGACAGCACATTCCATAAATTTCATACTCACACGACCTTTAAATACAGATGACACTTGCCGGAATTATACAGCCCAGATTCACTTGCCATGTTTCAGAATAGATTATAAGCCGCTCTTTTACCGATACTCAGCAACAAATCAGGTCTGGATCCACTTCAGCCGGAAACCGGATCTGCACGGCGGGAAACGGGCAAATGATATGATATGGAAGGCGGCACTCAGTTGTTGCATATGATACCGGCGTAAGCCGGTACTGATTGACAGGTTTCACCTTACCCACCCCCGGCCCTGCCAGACCAGTGGGGGCTTAAAGGGGTAGTGTGACATCCTGACAGCAACTGAAAGCAAAATGTAAACACAATATTAATTTTTGTAAAAAAACAATAACAGCATAAACATAACCAACTGATATTATTATTAAATATTTAACAGGCGTACAAATTTAGTTCAAATTATCATTGCAAAATATAGTTAATTACGGCAAGTAACTAGTGTTGGCCAACATACTATTCAGATGTCATAAGCATTAATTTCCCTTAAAAAAGGAGTCCTTATGGAATTAAAAGCGAGTGAATTTGGTGTAGTTTTGTCCGTTGATGCTCTTAAATTATCACGCCAGTCTCCATTAGGTGTTGGCATTGGTGGTGGTGGCGGCGGCGGCGGCGGCGGTAGCTGCGGTGGTCAAGGTGGCGGTTGTGGTGGTTGCAGCAACGGTTGTAGTGGTGGAAACGGTGGCAGCGGCGGAAGTGGTTCACATATCTGATACGTTGAATTAACCGTTCAGGGAGCATGGTGCTCCCTGATATTAAAAAAGGAAAAGATATGATCAATATTCTGCCGTTTGAGATAATTTCCAGAAATACAAAGACCCTGCTTATTACCTACATTTCTTCAGTAGACATTACACATGAGGGAATGAAAAAAGTACTCGAAAGCCTACGATCCAAACAGGGTATTATTTCTGAATACCTCCTTGATAAACTACTGGACGAATCGCTTATTGATAAAGACAAGGGCAAAGAGTTTCTTATTACCACAGGCGTGATAAATAAAACGAAAACATCACCTCTCTGGGTAAACTCAGTCATAATAAGCGATGTTCCACATCTTTTCAGTAATGCCCGGGAACAATGGAAATCTGATGGTGTTTTTGTTTCTCATATCATTGATATAAAAGATAATAATATTAATGTGAGCGATTCAACACTAATCTGGTTACATCTCGAAAACTATCATTCAGACATTGTAAAAAGAATCTATTCAAAATTTGAAAGTAACCCTGGTGTTGCCTTCATCCAAAGCTACTACCTAAAGGAGTCATTCAGGATAGATGGAGTATATTCACCTGATCTTGGTACTCCCTGCCATTTTTGTCATATAGAGAGATGGCTAAGCAGGGAAGAAAAAAGCTTCAGACGTAACGAAATGTCCTGGGCAAACTTACTTCAGTTACTGAAAAAATACCAAATGACACTACCAGCATTGGCTTTAGGCGAATCAGAAAGAGGATTCAGCTATCATTTAATAAAACGGCGACTTCAGGAGTTGACAGGTACTTCACTGGTTAAAAGTCATGTCGATAACTTTATGTCATCTGTTAGCGCTGATTTAATCACCTGTATTTTATGTAAAGAGCCGGTAATTCACTGGCAGGCTTGCAGCTGTCTGGAGAGATAACATGTCAAAACACGAACTCTCTTTAGTGGAAGTAACGCATTACACAGATCCTGAAGTTCTGGCCATTGTTAAAGATTTTCATGTCAGAGGTAACTTTGCTTCCCTCCCCGAATTTGCTGAACGAACTTTCGTGTCCGCGGTACCTCTTGCCCATCTGGAGAAATTTGAAAATAAAGAAGTTCTCTTCAGGCCAGGTTTCAGCTCCGTAATAAACATATCCTCATCACATAATTTTAGTCGTGAAAGGCTCCCATCAGGAATAAACTTTTGCGACAAAAATAAACTTTCCATTCGTACTATTGAAAAGTTATTAGTCAATGCATTCAGCTCACCTGATCCTGGCTCTGTAAGAAGACCTTATCCTTCTGGGGGGGCATTGTACCCGATTGAAGTTTTTTTATGCAGATTATCTGAAAATACAGAAAACTGGCAGGCAGGAACTAATGTTTATCACTACCTGCCGCTAAGTCAGGCACTGGAACCTGTTGCTACATGTAATACTCAGTCACTCTACCGAAGCCTGTCCGGTGGGGATTCGGAACGTCTTGGTAAACCCCATTTTGCTCTCGTCTATTGCATTATTTTTGAAAAAGCTTTGTTCAAATATCGCTACAGAGGATACCGGATGGCCTTAATGGAAACAGGTTCGATGTATCAGAACGCAGTATTGGTTGCAGATCAAATAGGACTGAAAAACCGGGTATGGGCGGGATATACCGATTCATACGTAGCAAAAACAATGAATCTGGATCAGAGGACTGTAGCGCCACTGATCGTTCAGTTTTTTGGAGATGTAAACGATGATAAATGTCTACAGTAACCTTATGTCCGCATGGCCGGCCACAATGGCCATGAGTCCAAAACTGAACAGAAATATGCCAACGTTTTCTCAGATATGGGACTATGAGCGTATTACACCAGCCAGCGCGGCCGGTGAAACTCTGAAGTCAATTCAGGGGGCAATAGGTGAATATTTTGAACGCCGTCATTTTTTTAATGAGATAGTCACCGGTGGTCAGAAAACATTATATGAGATGATGCCTCCATCTGCTGCAAAGGCTTTTACCGAAGCATTTTTTCAGATCTCATCACTGACCCGCGATGAAATCATAACCCATAAATTTAAAACGGTCAGAGCCTTTAATCTGTTTAGCCTTGAACAACAAGAAATACCTGCAGTCATAATTGCACTCGACAATATAACCGCTGCAGATGATCTGAAATTTTATCCTGACAGAGATACATGCGGATGTAGCTTTCATGGTAGTTTGAACGATGCCATAGAAGGTTCCTTGTGTGAATTTATGGAGAGACAGTCCCTCCTTCTTTACTGGTTACAGGGAAAAGCCAATACTGAAATATCCAGTGAAATAGTAACAGGCATAAATCATATAGATGAGATTTTACTGGCTCTCAGGTCAGAAGGAGATATCAGGATTTTCGATATCACCCTGCCCGGAGCTCCTGGACACGCAGTACTAACCCTGTATGGCACAAAAAACAAAATCAGTCGAATAAAATACAGTACCGGATTATCCTATGCTAATAGTCTGAAAAAAGCACTTTGTAAATCCGTAGTGGAATTGTGGCAATCGTATATATGCCTGCACAACTTTCTTATTGGCGGTTATACTGATGATGACATTATTGATAGTTACCAGCGTCACTTTATGTCATGCAACAAGTACGAGTCGTTTACGGATTTGTGTGAAAATACGGTACTACTGTCTGATGATGTCAAGTTAACGCTTGAGGAAAATATTACGTCAGACACAAATTTATTAAACTATCTTCAACAAATTTCTGATAATATTTTTGTTTACTATGCCAGGGAAAGAGTAAGTAACAGCCTTGTCTGGTACACAAAAATAGTAAGCCCTGATTTTTTCCTTCATATGAATAACTCAGGTGCAATAAACATTAATAATAAAATTTACCATACCGGGGACGGTATTAAAGTCAGAGAATCAAAGATGGTACCATTCCCATAAGGATAACAAATGGTTACATTAAAAATGGCGATAATTTTTCTGATGGAACAAATCAGAACCCCTTTCAGCTTAATATGGACAATTATGTCACCTACAGTGTTGTTCTTTTTCCTTCATTTCAATGAAATTGAACTTCATTATGGTGATACAGCATGGCTCGGAAAACAAATATCATGGTTTGTAGGCTACATTTCTTTTTCTGTTGTTCTGTTTAATTACTGTCTGTATCTGGTCGGAAGAAGAGAAAGTGGTTTTATTGCTACCTTCGTGCATAATATGGATGGTCGACTATTATTTATTCGTTCTCAATTAATAGCCTCACTTATCATGTCTATTTTGTATGTGTTTTTTTTCATTTTAGTCGTACTAACAGGATTCCAGGCAAGTCCAGATTATCAAATAGTAATGATCATTTTAAAATCGATATACATAAATGCATTTATGATGGTTTCACTCACTTTCATGGCATCGTTCAGAGTCACATTCCAAACAGCCAGCACTATCTATTCTGTATTAATAACTGTCTGTATGGTATCAGGAATTGTATCATTAAAATATAATGAGGGGATCGTTTACTGGATAAATCAGGTTAATCCTATCGCCATCTATTCTACAATACTCCAGTCAGACCAGGAGTTGTCTCTGATGACGATATTTTTCTATAGTATAATGTTAATCATAAGTATTATTTCAGCACTAACCTTCAAAACTGAGCCAGTCTGGAGTTCTCAATGACCATACCTCTTTTAGAAATCAACTCTCTGAGCTTTTCATATAAAGTAAATTTACCCCCTGTTTTCAATAATCTGTCGCTTAAGATTGAGCAGGGAGAGTTGATAGGTCTGCTTGGAGAAAATGGAGCCGGGAAGACCACTCTTTTTAACCTTATCAGGGGCGGAGTCAGTAATTATGAAGGGACCCTCAAGCGAAATTTCTCTGGTGGAGAATTAGTAAGTCTACCTCAAGTCATAAATCTTTCAGGTACACTAAGGAATGAGGAGGTTCTTGATTTGATTTGCTGCTTCAATAAGTTAACTAAAAAACAGGCATGGACAGAGCTTAATCATAAATGGAATGATAATTTTTTCATTCGCTATGATAAAATAAGACGTAAAAGGACTTACACGGTAAGTTATGGAGAGAAGCGTTGGCTTATCATATCTTTGATGCTAACGCTTTGCAAAAATGCCCGTTTATTTTTACTGGATGAACCAACTGTAGGCATTGATATTCAGTACAGAATGATGTTATGGGAACTGATAAATAAGATCACCGCTGACGGGAAAACGATATTTTTCTCAACTCATATTTTTGATGAATTAACAAGAGATAAAATCCCCTTCTATATGCTTTCAAAAAATAGTATAAATCGTTATTCTGATATGAGTGATTTTATTCAATCCAATAATGAAACAACTCCAGAAAAGGCATTTATTAAAGAAGTTATGGGAACAGGAGACTGACACATGGATATAATAGAAAAAAGAATCACAAAACGACACCTCAGTGAAAGTGAATTATCAGGTGTAAATTATTACAATTGTATATTTGAACGAATACAGCTTGACAACTTTAACTTTCGCGATTGTGAGTTCGAAAAATGTCGCTTCGTAAACTGCTCAATAAAGAATTTAAAACTTAATTTTTTTAAACTTATTGACTGTGAATTCAAAGATTGTTTATTACAAGGAGTAAATGCAGCAGACATTATGTTTCCCTGTACTTTTTCTCTTGTAAATTGTGATTTGAGATTTGTTGATTTTATTAGTTTACGGTTACAGAAATCTATTTTTTTATCCTGTCGCTTCCGTGATTGTTTATTTGAGGAAACAGACCTTCGTAAATCTGATTTTACTGGTTCGGAGTTTAATAATACAGAGTTCAGACATTCTGATTTGTCTCACTGTGATTTTTCAATGACAGAAGGTCTCGATATAAATCCTGAGATAAACAGGATCTTATCTATAAAGATACCACAGGAAGCAGGTTTAAAAATACTTAAACGAATGGGAGTGGTTGTAGGGGGATGAGGTGAGTAGACCCGCCGGTTGCCCGGACGGGCCCCTCCTCAGAACCGGACCTGCGGAACTACCGCATCCGGCTCCCGACAGATCAGTGTCCCCACACATATTTCAGAAAGAATGGAACATTGACTGAGTTCTCCATCTCGATGGGTATCCCAGCATTTTGAGAATCAGATCCAGCTTTTCTCATGTCATTGGGTGTGGGGTTTGAAGCCCAATGGAGCGGAAACGTACGCTAAGAAGCTAACTATATGATTTTAAGTCAATAAAGTCGTGGCGTTGTTAGGCAGGTTTACGTTGATTTGATTACCGAGTTTATTAACACTGAAAGTCCCTGAAACCGCATGGCTACTGGCATTGACGGGAAGAGTAAATAAAACCCTCGTTTTCTTTACTCACCTCTTCTGCTCAAAAAATGAACTTAGCGTACGATCTCGTACGGTTGGGCCTCAAACCCCTGGTTGACCGGCTAACGCCGAAGCTTTCGAAGAATATGCACGTGCGCGTGACGTGAAACTACTACACCATTAGAATGAAAACCATCATCCTGATCACGATAAGGAGGGCTACAGACAGTGATGTTCTGGAACCGAAACAAGAAAGATAAAGCAACTATAGCCAATGAAAAAAAACGCTTCAATCATCTGCTTTCTGTGGCAGAGAAACTACCCGTTAAGGCGCTACCAGATCTCATTCGCGCTATCGTGCGGCCAGTACAGAGTGATTTCTTGCTGGCGGTAGCTGAGGAGGGAACAGATGCCCGCCCGGATATGACCCCGCAGGAGTTCTTCTTTAAGGGACTTACCCAAATACAATCTTACGAAAAGATGAAAGAGTGTGAGATGAACGGCGCTGATTATCCGTTGTCGCTGGCAAGCGACATAGTGCTGCCGTGGCCTTGGAGCCTACCACGCTATATCGATAACGTTTCACGCATTGGAACCCATAAGGGGAAGCCGTGGAAGCAAGATAAAAACAACCACTATGTTGACCTGTGGTTGCCCTGGCGTATTGGCTTTGTGCACGGGGGCAACCACTCCATAACGGCGGGTATTCTGGCCGGAGAAGGGTCGCTGATCCCGGAACACGTTTACGATATGTCATGGATGTTTGAGTTGGTCCGAACGGACGGTAATAACTGGTTTGTTGAGGGACAGAAAGCCGAAGCGGTGAAGTCGGGACGGTCAGCTGCGGTGTTTGAGATAGGTCGGCTGTTAGTGGAAGGAGCTAAAGAACGTTGATCGATTCTCTGAAGATGGAGTTCCAAGCCGGACACTCAAAGAATGAATCGGGGATTCTGACGCTGGCCTACAACCGCCAGGATATTGACACGACTGGCCTCATCATTCACTTCATAAAGTACATGCTGTCCAAGTAAGCTAATACGGCGAACCCCTTCACCATAGCGTTCATCCGTTTCATACAGCCTGGGGTAATCAGCCAGGCGATCGGTTGCAGTGATCAGACGCTCTGTCACGTTCCTTGCATCCCAAAGAGATGCATTCTCGACCAGATATTCAAACAACGCCGTTATATCCTCAATCGCACCTGGTCGCCATTCTATTTCATAACTCATTGCGCAGTTCCTGATAACGTCCCTGTAGTTGCTGGCGCAGTTGCGCGGAACTCATTCCCGGCCGCTTATCGGCGCGGGCAGCGGCAACTTTCGCTCGGATCTGTTCGTCGTATTCCGCCCGTGCCAGTTCTTCATTAGCGAGGCGTTGCAATAGTGCAGACTTGTCTGTACTGCCTTCTGGAAAAATACGAGGCAGGCTTTCGGCCAGCTCGCGCAGGAAATTGGCGTTTTCGTAATGTGTGGTGCTATTCATAATTGACTCCCCCTTTCATTCAATAAAGGGCAATTGCAGGTTTTTTGATGCCACACGCATGGGTATAACGAGTCAGAGTATCGATATTCGCCCCGGTGATATTGTTTCACAGGCAGGCGATAACCGGATGCATAATGCTCATTTGCCTGGCAATCTGCGTGTTGTCAGGTTTTATGCAGAGTATATAACCTTTCAGACACAGCCACCAACATATGCTTATGCCGCGCCAGCGGCATGGAAGGCGGCACGCTGTGGTTACATGTGATACCGGAGTAAAACCGCCGAAGCCCGGCGTCAGCCGGTACTGATTGATAGATTTCACCTTACCCATCCCTTGCCCTGCCAGACCATACCTGTTTTCAGCCATGAGAGAGCTTCTGTGCGCGGTCGGAGTGGTCCCGACGAGGGTTTACCCGAAGTCGGGGCGTATCTCCGCGTTAGCGGGCCGTCAGGGCCGCTTACGAGCGTGTACTGAGGACTTCCAGCCAGAACACTGACAGCGATGACGGAGTATAGTTACAACATTCATAATTAAAAGCGACTCTGTTCCGGCCCTTCGGGCCGGGGCGGGGCCGCTTTTCAGTTATGAGGGAGGGGCTTTGTGGTTTCGGTTCTGCGCGGGACCGGGGTTTTTCTGGTGGTTGTGTCTGAGTGTTGTAACTAAAGCGGCTCCGGTAGGGGCCCGCCGCTTGCGGTGGGAGGTGCATATCTGTCTGTCCACAGGACAGGCAGTGAATAGGTTTTCTTTTTAAATGAATGTAATTAAGTAGTTTAAAGGAGATATAAACAGGTGTTTAAAAGATACATTGCACCCTGTAACGCTGGCGGATGGCGCTTTATGACATGAACGGTTGTAACCTTATGGGGAAGTCCCTTGCAGTTTAATGTGGATAAGCAAAATTCCCCGTCTGTGAGGCGTGTTTTGTATCAAAAACAGAGAGAACCGGATGCATCTGAAAGTGGATGATGAGGTTGTTTTTTGTATGTGGTGCTGTTTTTTTCTGTACTGGCGGGCTTCAGACGTGCGGATTCCTCCGGCGCAGGCCGGATTATTCTGAGGAGGTCACTTTCAGGGGGAAGCGGTGGCCAGCCGGCTGTAATTGCGGTTACGTGACAGAATCATGCGCTCTTTCACACGACGCTCCACTTCGCGTTTTACCGCCTCACGACTGGCAGTAAAGCGCCCTTCCGAGATTTCACGCGTCAGCTGTCGTTTCACCAGGGTGACGATATCCTGACGTTCCCTGCCCGCATCACGACGCGCACGGGCACGCTTTATTCCCCGGGACTTAAGCTCTGTCTGGTAACTGCGGAAACGCTCACGCACAAAACGCCAGGCTTTCGCTATCAGTTCATCCATACCCAGTGCATCCAGTCCCTGCTTCTTGCGCTGTCTGTTTTCCCATTCCACACGACTGCGGCGTGCGGAAGCCACCGCCACCTCAGACACATCGAGAGCGGCAAACAGTGCCGGTGTGAACGTGATGTCGGTCGGAATGTAGCACCCGATAAGCGGGTCATATTCCGTCTGGTAGGTAATCAGTCCCAGCTCTGACAGGAACGTCAGGGCCCGGGTGGCACGGGTGATGGAGAGTTTTCCTGCACCGGACTCTGTCGCCAGTCCGCACTCAATGGCCAGTGTGGTGATGGAGCACTGGACGCGGTTGGCCAGCGGGTCATAGTGGAAACACAGCCCCTGCAGCAGCGCATCAATTGCCCGTCGACGCAGCACCGGTGGCATGCGTCGACGCAGACCACGCGAACGGGCATGCGCCACATGAATGGCGAAGTCAAAACGGGAGGTGAAGCCCACCGCCTTTTCCATCAGTTTTTCGCAGAACTTCAGCGTTTCGGCACCTTTACGGGGTGTAAACACCGGATTCGGGTTCTTTACCTGGCGGTAATACGTTTGGTGAAGATCAGTCACACCATCCTGCACTTATGTTGCACAGAAGGAGTGAGCACAGAAAGAAGTCTTGAACTTTTCCGGGCATATAACTATACTCCCCGCATAGAGCAACAGCTTCTATGCGGTTTCTTGTTAGCCCCGTTAATCTTCTTCTCAGTCGCCAAACTTGCTGAAGATTATCGGGGTTTTCACTTTTCTGGCTCCTGTAAATCCACATCAGAACCAGTTCCCTGCCACCTTACGGCGTGGCCAGCCACAAAATTCCTTAAACGATCAGTAATCTAGCACTGACAGAAAAAACTAGCAAGAATGTGATCCCATCACATCATGTTCCTGTGACAGGCCTCTTTCTCGATAAGCCTTTCTATCAACTCTGCCTGAGTTACCCCTTCCTCTGCACACAGACTGGTAAGGTAGTTTTTCAGTTCTGGTCTGACGAAAACCTTGATCTCTTTACATACAGATCGTTTGCGCGCAGAAGATGCTCTCTGTCGTTCTGCTTCACTCAAAGGTTTACCCTTTCTGTATGCTCGTTTTGCGCCAGATGAGGAAGTCACTGCATTTTCTGTCTGCGACATCTCGCCTCCTCAATACTCAAACAGGGATCGTTTCGCAGAGGATACTACAGTTTTTTGAAATCAGCGACTTGAGAATTGTGACGAAGATCTGTGTTGGCGCACAAATCAACGGGGATTACTGTCGTTTAATGTGATTTAAACTGTGAAATAGTATGGTTTTCAGTTATGGAAACGCCGGGAGCGGGGAAAACTTGCTTTTTCCCGTTTCCGGGGTTGGACAACTGAGCAACGCGAAGGCGTCAGCTACGATGTTCCGGTGACTGCTGGGCAGCCCCTGTTGTATTCAGCCATTCTCCGGTCATCTGCAGCAGTTTTCTGGCATCGTGGCTTCTGAGCAACGGAATACCAGCCTGCCTCAGAACCTCTTCCAGAAGAATATCCCGGCGTCTGCGTTCAGGTCGTAAATGGCTGGCATCATCCAGCTCTACTGCTGCAACAATACTGAACGAACGCCGCTCAACGATAACCACATCAACATGCCACTGAGACACCATCCTGAATAACTGCCACCACTGGCGTGATCGTGGCCGGATATTCCCGTTCAGCTGGACGATATCTGCGACCCGTACCTGCGGACACAGATACCACCGCTTCATATCCACAATTCTGAACAGTCCTTTCATAAAACTGACTTCCCTTTCTGTCAGCAGCGTCTTCTGACGTTGCCAGTATTCACCGCCGGACAGTATTCGCTCTGCATCACCGGTCCGTATACCTGCCGCATGCAATTGCATCAGCAAAGGAGAATGCTGATTTACACTTCTGAGGATAATCCGGATAAGTAACGCTGCAATAATCAGAACAATGAGAATAAAAATAATCAGCTTCATTGTTTATCTGCTCCTGGTAATTAATTATTGCTGAATTATTACCTTACATATTTCCATATCTCTTTTGGTATCCTGCCATATAACTTTCCGGTGATTAATTCCGCTAACCGGTGGTCTGCTGCTGAATTAAATGATTCACGTTCACTGGTCGATAAACTGTCTCTGTTTTTATGAATGATTTTTTCCAGCGTATTGACTGATGAACATCGCCGTAACTGATACAGCCATTCCTGTTTTGTTTTTGCCATTTTTATTCCCGCTGAGAACAGATGAATGATAAGATTGCCATCGCTTTATTTACGGTGTCTCCATATCCAGGGGGGAACCGGATCAGCATCTGACCAGAGCCCACGTTTTTGTTGTCTGGCTTCGTTCTGAAGGACAGGCAGCACGGGATCTGTGTTGTACTGCTCATATACCCAGGCAGCCCCGGCCCGGACCATAAACTGATTAACATTCATTCCGTCTGGTGCATAAACCTGCCCGAGAATACGACCATAACGATCTCGCTGAAAATATGTGACGGTAACCGTTTTTCCTGCAACCAGTGATTTCATCATTTCCGTTGACCACCGGCCATAATCCTGTTTCTTTTCCGGTGCATCAATATTTATCAGCCTGATCCGCACTGCCTTCCGTGAGTCCATGACCTCGATGGTATCACCGTCCAGTACACGAACAACCCGTCCATGAATATCTGCACACAATACCGGCCATGAAAAGATAAATAATACCAGTGGAATATATTTCCTCATGTTATTCTCCATATCAGATAAATGGCACCTGTATTTCAGGTAATCCTGAATATCGCAGCACACACTGAATAACACCTTATTTTGTGAAATTAATCACAAAATATAAAATCACGACTTAATACGGAAAAAACTCTGTGCTACTCAGAACTGTCCGGTCATACTTCCCGACCGGATATTAAAAAAAGCAAATCTCATGCATTATTCAGCCTTCTGAATCCCTGGAGTAATGAAGGCTGCTTTTTCGTTACACCCTTCCCCGGCAGCGCCGGTGGCAGTGTTCAGCCCTTTTTCGGGCAAACTGCTGCCAGTCTGTCCGGGGAGCAGACTGCGCAGCCCGTAGCCATGCCTCAGCGGCTCCCGGCCAGTCCCCCCTGACTTCCAGCCGGACAGCCCGGCGTCCGACCTGCCGGTAGCGCCATACCCCGGAGTTTTGCGAATCACGCCCTGTTCCGTTCATTTTCCTTCCCCCTTTAATCCAGGCCGGTGAATGTGTTATAAATTTTTATAACCTTCTTCTGCCGGGTATGGAAGAAGGTTTCAGAGAAGCCTTATTTTTCCGCCTCCTTTAGTGTGAAGGAGGCTTTTTTATTGTTCATCAAGCACGGCCTGAAGTTCTGCCTTTATCCGGTTCTGGCGGCGGATTTTATCCAGACGCTCTGCCGCATACACTTCTTCCTCCTGAGAAATATGCTCCGTCACATACCCTTCCGTGTCATACCGGCAGGCACCGGCTTTCATGGCACACAGATAGCTTTCTGAACGGGTGATGGCCTTCAGCGCCCTGCGCAGTTTTTTATGCGAGAGCGGGATATTCCGCTGCGCCACGTCTTCCAGTAACACGTCCCGGATACCGCAGGCCAGAAGTCGGGGTGTGTCACCGTCAAATAATCCCGGCCACCAGGGTTTCAGGGTGTTCACGGCCTCATCCAGCGAGGGCAGGTTCAGATAAATGGACAGCGCCTGTCTGGCCTGCGCTTTTTTTGCTGTCAGCTCTGCTTCCCGGGCAGCCTTCTCCGCCAGTTTCTGCTTTTTCACCTTCCATTTTGGTGGCGTGGTGACATTGATGATGGTTTTCCGGCTCCGGGTCGGTGTTTCCCCTTCCGTTTTCCGTTTCAGTGTCAGTACCGGTCGTTTCTGCTCTGTCATGATTGCCCTGACCTTTGTGAAAATATGTCCTCCAGGTCGTTGAAACTACTCACTATGATATTAAGCTGACCTCAACGACCTCTGACATATTAATACCGACAATTAAAGATGTTTTTTAAACCATTGCGTCTGTACTGCCGCCACACGTTCAAAAAACGCGCCTTCATAAATATCATAATGGCATGCGTCAGCTTCCTCGTATAATTCCTTAGTACCAGAAGCAACAGCATCATATAAGGCTTTTCCCTGTTCTGGTGGATTAACACTATCCTGGCCGGCAATAACAATCAAAACTGGGCACTGTACTTTGGCTGCGCTCTCTGCCGGTTTATATTGCAACGTCTCCATAACCGTAAGGAAAGGTATTTTTATATCCATTTCAGGATACTGACCTTTTACCTTCTCGAAGAATACCTTTGATTCATTATCACTCAGTACCCGGGTAACCCCCACAAACATCTCTTTCCCGGTGTTTTTCTTCTTCTCTGCCATTTTATTCAGCGTGGACAGAAAAGACGCTCTCTCCGATTCATTCATCTCTCCGGTAACCAGAACATCACCGTCAGCAAAAGCCAGCTGACTGACAATACATTTTACGCGTTGGTCCTGCGCAGCTGCACTGAAGACATGCCCTCCTCCCAGCGATGTTCCCCATAACCCAATACGCTGATTATCAATACATTCCTGCTTTTCTGCCCAATTGATAACTGAAATAATATCTTCGGTCTGCATTGCAGGAACCAGACGCCCTCGTTCTCCATCACTCTCACCGAATCCTCGATAATCAAAAGTAATCGTTGCGAATCCTGCTTCTGTGAAGGCATTCGCAAAGCAAGGGAGCAGAACATTCCTGATACCGCAAAACCCATGGCATAAGATAATCAAAGGATGTTTTATATTTCCTTCAGGAACACGAAATGTCAGGGCAATACCTTCAGAGAGTTTGTGATCCGTAATTTTCATAAATATCCTGTGTTATGTTGTTTATTAATAATCAGAATCAGCGTCAGTATCATACCAGTCACAACGCCAGAACGCCCAGCACAGCCAGATGACAGGCGTAGAATACCGGGAAAAAATCCCCGGGCCAGAAACGGGGTAATGATTTTCCTGCACACGACACCAGACCAACGGTCAGCACCGTCATTACAAGACCGGCCACCGCCGCTGCATCACTGGAGGCAAGGTTAAGTGCCGGAATAACGGCCAGCAGGCATGCAAGCAGCGCCAGACGTTCCGCTCTGTCTTCCGCCCGGTACAGTCGGTAACTGACCGCCAGCATCAGCAGCCCGGCAATGCCGTAACTGGTGCCGGACAAAGGCCCCCACAGGGCCATCAGAAGAATGGCCGCTGCTGTACGCCACCCACTGCGCGTTTCACACCACGTCAGCACCTGTGCCGCCACTGCAAAGGCAAACAGGATATTCCCCTCATACCAGGGAAAGCCGGCCAGATAATATGCGAACTGGGCAATAATTCCCCATCCCCACAGCCGGTTAATGGCCGGTTGCCGGATATGCGCATGACGGGACAGATTCAGCCCCCACACCAGGGCAAACAGCGGAAAGGCTCCTCGCCCGGCCAGAAACATCCATTCCTGCTTCAGCTGGAATATCAGATTGATGTGGTCCAGTACCATCAGCACCAGCGCCACCGTTTTGATGATATCCCGCTGTCCGGGTGACCAGACCAGAAACGACTGCAACCAGGTATCGGTCCGTGCAGCCAGTGAATCGTTACGTGTCGTGTTCGTGTTATCCGTTGTCATCAGTGTTTGTCTTCCTGTATCAGTCTCCGCCCAGGGTTTTCTCTTTCTGCAGGTCACGAACCATATCCCGCTCCATCTGCTGCAGACGCTCCTGCAGCAGATTTTCCCGGGCAACCTCCCGGACCGCTTCCCGCTCCCGTTGTGATTCACGCAGCACACTCTCCGGCAGTGCGGTTTCCCGTTCAGATATGGCAGACCGGTCACGCTCCTGTCCGGCAATATCCCTGACAGCCAGCTCTGTTTTGCCGTCCGGCAGGTCAGGTTTGTTCTCTGCCATTTTCCTGACAATTTCATCTGCGCGGCGTTCCGTTTCACGGCGGATGGCCTCTTCAGCCTGCCGCTGTGCCAGTACCTCTGCCGTGACCGGTTCGCCATTTCCGGCCCCCGGCTGGACGCTGTTATCCGGGATATCCCCCCACACGCGGCCACCGGTGATGGCACCGGGATTCCACGGACGACCTTCACCGGCAATTCTCACCACCACACCGCTGTCAGGATTATCACGGGCAATCCGGACGCCATCCTGCATATTATCAGCCAGCAGGCTCTCTCCGTTACGGCTGCCCTGCAGGGCCACGAACTGCGCATCCCCGCTGCCTTTCACCCGTCCTTCACCACTGAATCCCCGCAGCCCGTTTCCGTCATCCGTGGTCAGTGGGTTCAGCCAGATACCGGCGGACCTGCCGTTACGGTCAAACGCCGGCAGTGCCACATACGGCTGCGGATATTTACGTCCCGGTGCAATAAACCGTGCAGGGCTGTCTCCCCCGGCCAGCCCTGCCCGACGGAGAACGGCACGGCCTGCCGCCACGTCCCGCAGTTCCCGTGCCGTACTGAACAGCCGCTGCGCATTCATGACCTCCCGGTCCGGTTTCGGCTCAAACACATCGTGGGCAGTTCCTTTCTGTACGGCATTGTTAATGGCATCCGTCCAGCCCTGACGGTTATCGGTGTACACCTGCACATGCTGCTTCATACGCGACAGGGCCACGTAGGCTGACTCAAAGCCGGCCATCAGTTTCCGGTTACCTTCCGTGCCTTCAAGCGCGATGGCAAAGGTTTCACTCGCCCCCTGCGCACCGTGGGCGGTGATGGCATAGGCCAGGTCAATATGTTGCTCTGCCCGCTCCTGACCGGGGCGAATCACCCGGGTCTGCTGTCCGTCCGACAGCGTGACACTGTCACCGGAAACCGCTGTCACCGTCCAGACGCTGTTGGCCACATAACCGCGCTCCCGGTCACTCTTCGTGAAGCGCATCCGGTCGCCGGTTCCCACCCGGATTTTGTCTGGTGTGTACAGTGTGACACCTTCAGCCACCGCCTCCCGGGGCGAAATCAGCCGCGTGTTACCTTCCGCATCCTCCAGGGTTATCAGCCCGTCATCCTTGCTGATACCGGCAATCCGGTGATACACATTATCCACCAGGGCAAGGGCATCCGGGTTATTCTCCCAGGTGGAGAGACGACGCAGCTCCCCGTCACGTATATTCGCTGTGTTCAGGACAGGCACCATGACCTGCTCTTTCCCCAGCTCACCGGCCTTTTCCCGTGCATCATGAATCATGCTGTTCAGTACGCGCCGGTCCTCATTCAGGTGCGTGACAATCAGCGTCTGCTCCCGTGCTTCCGGTGTCCTGCCGGTATAGTCGCGGACAATGGCTTCATACAGTGTCATGGGGACATCCGGAAAAGTCTCACCTTTCAGCATCGCCTTCTGCTGCGCTTCTGCCAGTTTCGCTTCCTGGCTGTGACTGAACTCCGTCACGGAGTGCTCCGGTGCCCATGCGCCCTCCTGACGGGGAACCTGAGACGGTTTCACACTCTCAAGCCCGGACAGTGCCCTTTCCACATCCCGGTTAATCAGGCTGTATACCGCCTCCCGCAGTTCCGGCGTCTGACGCACAATCTCCTTCATGATGACCACATCGGCAGCACTGCGCGTCTGCTGGAGACGGAAAGGCTGACCGGGCGCGATGGCCTGCAGCTGGTCCGTGTCACCACTGGCCACGGCACGACCGCCACCGGCCGCAATCAGGGCGTATGCCCGTGCCATCTCGGTATTGCCCACCATTGAGCTCTCATCGAGCAGGAACAGCGTGTTGCTGAAATCCGGCGTTTCTCCGCTGCGCTGCTGCAGCTGCGTGTCATGCAGAAAGGACGCCAGCGTCTGTGCATCCACGCCGGCGCTGCGCATCTCACCGACCGCACGGTGCGTGGGCCCCAGCCCCACAACTCGGGGACGCTCACTCGCCGGCAGCATGTTCACGGCTGACATCACCGCCCGGAACTGTGTGGTCTTACCCACACCGGCATAACCCTGTACCACCGTGAAACGGTCGGACGTTTCCAGTATCATACGGGTGGCGGCACGCTGTCCCGACGTTAACGTCTCCATGAGTTCGCCGGGTACTCTCTCCATCAGCGGCGTGACCGCCTCCTTACCTTCGAGAATATGGCGAATAATGCTCTTTTCTGCCTCATACGACGCACGGGAAACCAGCAGACCTGTGCCATAGCCTTTTGCCACATCCACATACAGTAAGTCACCGCGTTTTATCTGCGCATTGATTTCCCCTCCCAGTTCAGTAAAACCGGTTCCTTCTGCAGCAAACGACTTCGCCTCTGTCAGCAGGTCCACCATGCTGAAGGCCAGGTTTTTACTTTCCACCACAGAAAGGGCCAGATGAATGGCCTGCTGTGCCGGCGTGTGAAGTCCGGCTTTCTGCAGACTGATAGCGGTTTCCAGCAATGTCTCACCGGCACGCGCCTTTATCTGCTCAGAAACCACCGTAAAGGAGGGATGGCGGGCAAGTTTTTCCGCAGTACGGGTTTCATCCAGCGAGGAATACAGCCGGACATCACGACCGCTGCGGGCCAGACCGTTCAGTGTGGCGTTGTCCATCGCCATCTGTGTGACGGAGGCAAAAACCTTCGCACTGTCGCTGACGGAATGCCCGGGCGTTTCCACCCAGCCGTTCTCCAGCTTCAGTGCCGTGAACGGTGAATCAGCCACAGGCAGGGTGGCCGGTTCAGCCCGCCCCGGCACAACAACCGTCATCGCATCTTCACTGACGGATGCCACCTGCAGGCGGTCACCGCCGGAGACGCGGAGTCCGGGAATTTTCCCTGTCACCCTCAGTCGCTCGCCGTCTGCCACCGGCATTTTTTCCGGCCGGAACAGCGACCAGCTGCTGTCCAGGGAGGAAATACGCACCACCTGCGTTTCGCCCTGCGCATCCCGCAGGGTCAGGCTGTGACTCTGCGCTGTCACCCGGTCTATCACATAGCGGTCATGACTGCGTGTCTCCGGGTTCCACTGCTCCATCACCATCCCCGGTCGGTACATATCCCGCAGATAACGGCTCCGGCTGTCCAGCCAGACCGGTGACAGGGCGGTCATGGTCACCTCCGGGTGTCCGAGCACGCCCTGTGTTTTCAGCTCACTGCGAATGGCCTGTGTCAGTATGGCCTGTTCCCGTACCCCGCTGACCTGTGCCACGCTCTCTTCTCCGGCTTTCACGCTGGCCGCAAAATCTCCGGCCAGCCGGTCATAGCGGACATTCCGGTCCGGTTCACTGATGATGGTGGCCGGTCGCTGTTCTCCGCCCTGCCAGCGATACGTGTTCACCCCGGCATCCTTCATGGCCATCAGCGCACTGCCTGTACCGGTTCGCTGCCCGCTGTCGGTTATCAGGACCTGTACGTTATGACGTGCGGCACCGTCCAGCAGGGTTAACGTCTCTTTCAGGGAGAGTTTTTCGCCCTGGTCGACGATAACGGTACTGCCCGGTGTGAAGGCCATACCCTCCAGCAGCTGACGACGTCCGGTTATCAGCTCACCGGACAGCCGTTCATCCTGCTTCAGGTTCATCTGCGAACGACGGTCAGCAGCGATAATCTGCACCTCCCGCCCCTGCTCCCGGGCCATCATTGCCAGTTCAGCCACCCGCTCACGCTGCCCGGCTGCACCGCCCTGCCCGGACACAATGGCCAGCGACGGGCGATCCTGTGCCAGAACACTGACGGCATCGCTGTAACCGGCCGTCCGGGGGACACTTTTCTCCGGATGTACGGTCACCCGGTTCTGTTTCATGATGTCACGACTGAGTGCCCGGACTGACAGCTCATCGAGCACATGAATCCCGGACGTGAACAGCCCCTTCTCACGATCGAGGGGGATAAGCTGCTCACGGCTGATGGCCTCATCGATACCGGCGCGTGCCCGTTCAATCACACCATTTTCCGGCGGCAGTATGCCGACCGTCCTGGCCAGCACGTCCGTGTACGTGAACTGCACTTTTCGTTCACTTAATCCGGCAATCGCCTGTGTCACCGCCTGCTGCACATCCGGCCCGTCCTGTGAAGCTGGCCCGGGCGCCTGCGTGCGGGTCTCCGCCCGTTGATCCGCCGCGTCACGATACGCCCGGATGTCGAACCCGGTTTCCTTCAGCGTCTGCATCCATTCAGCCATTCTGACTTCCGGATCGACGTGCTGTTTGGATTTACGCGTATCCAGTGCCGCCACATCCCGGGATTTCAGCGAGGCCCCTTCCCCGACGGCCTCCCTGATAGCCTGTGAACGACTGGAAAAGGCCTCCACCGGTACGCCCGGCATCTCCCACATACCGTGCTTACCGACCACTTCGGTTTCATAACCCAGCGCCTCAACGCGCTGACGTAACTCACTCTGATATATTTTCCCGAACGCAATCCGGTTCGCGAGCACGTTCTCGGAAAATCCGGTTTTCCCCACTTTGTCACTGCTCAGTGTCTTCCACTCGCCGTTATGCTGCGTGACATTAGCCACCACCACATGCGTGTGTAACTGTGGGTCCTGATCGCGACTGGTGTCATGGTTAAACAGTGCCATCACCAGATTACCGGTCAGCACCGTTTCTGACTGTCCGTCCGTCATCACCCGTGTGGAGGCCAGCGCCTCCACCTGACGGACAGCAAAATCCACAGCCTGGTTATGTGCATCAATAAGACGTTTATCCCCCCCGAGCATGGCCATCATGGAGACACTTTTGGGGGCGGAGAAGGTCAGGTCGTAGCCGGGACGATGCTTATTACTGCCATCCTGCATGCGGCTTAAATCCGCCCCGTCCGGCAGCCTGCCCTCCAGAAGACGGGTAAAAACATCCTTATCGACGCTGCCCTGCAGCCCAAGCTGTTCAGCCCCCTGACCGGCCCAGCGTTCTCCCATGCTACCCAGCACATAGTAATTATCCTTGTCGGTGTAATAGTTTCCGGCACTGCCTGCCGATTTAACAACGCTGAAACTCAACATCAGAAATCATCTCCCGGCTCAACATCCTCCCCGCGCTCCCGGTGCACATTAATGTTCACCTCTTCACGACGCTGCATCTGCTGCTGGATGTCCGGATGATTTTCCTGTTGCCACGCCTCATAAGCGGCCATATCCACCACTTCACCGGATTCACTGATCCCGGGTGGCAGTTGCTGTTCCATCTCTTCTTCCGGTTTCATGTTCAGCTCCTGCTCGATCCCCCCTGCCGGAACACTCACACCTGCATCTGACTTCTTATCATTGATGACAGAAGACACTGGCTGTTGTGGCTGTTGTGGCTGTTGTGGCTGTTGTGGCTGTTGTGGCTGTTGTGGCTGTTCAGCCTGAGTCACGCCTTCTCCGGAGGCAACCTCCGGTTCGAAGAGGCTGGCCATCTGGCGACCTTCTGCTTCCCTTGCAGCAAGTACGGCACTCAGACGGTTCTCCATTTCCGGGTTGATGTCACGCGGAATAAACTCCGGAGCGACCTTCGGTCGTGCCTGATATTTCAGAGAGAGTTTGACTGCCGGATACGGTCCGGGCAGAGTGACATAGCAGGTCAGATCCGGCAGAGACTGAATGTCGGAATAACTGACCAGCGTCTGACGCTCCATATCCTTACCGGTCGATACCCCGTCACGTACCGGGTCAGCACCGTAGGAATACTGCTCGCTGGCTTTCAGGTGCTCTTTCTCACCAATTTCACCGGCAGCGAACTCTGCAATCTTATGGCTGGGAGAACGGAAAAAGGCACGGGTGTTCATGACGTCAAACAGCGTGGCCGCCGCTTTCTCACCGTAGATATCTTCCAGCTGGGCATAGGACTGGATACCAAACACATAACAGCCACCGAACTTACGGGCTTCCGGCAGGATCTCCACCAGGTCCGGCAGTTTGTGTAACGTGGGTAACTCGTCACAGAAAAACCACACACGACGGTTACGGTTTTCTCCCATTGCCAGCAGACCACGAATGGCAATGGACAGCCACATGGAGATCACCGGCTTCAGGGAGGCATGGGTGTCGGCGTTCGACGAAATAAACAGCCAGCCGTTTTTCTGATCTTCCCGGACACCACGCATCCAGTCACGGATGGTAAAAGACTCACCGTTATGCTCAATCCCCTGCAGGTAACGGATGGCTTTCACGTAGTTGGTCAGCACAGCACGGATGGAAATCGCCGTTTTCTCAATTTTCTCTTCCACCAGGTTGGCTGCCGGTGAATTACGCAGGAAGGTACGCAGTTTTTCAATTTTGATGGAAAGCAGTGTGTCCACCAGTTTGCTGTAGCTGCGGTTGGGGTCATTACGCATCAGGTACGCCGCTTCCGCAAAAATGGTACGTCCTGAACCCTGCCAGAACGGGTCCTCTTTTGTACCCATAGGGATCAGCGTGTTCGCGGTATTATCAAAATCCGGCTGTGTCAGGCACTCCTTCCACAAATCCCATGCGGCACAGCGGGCATCCAGCGGATTCAGGATTTTATCGATGGAGGGATCATAGTAACTTTTAACAAATTCCCCTGAACGGTCATAAATCACCACCATATCACCGCGCTGACGGGCGTAGTTGGCCAGACGACGGATAACCTCCGACTTACCGGCCCCGACCGTGCCGTGCAGACAGAAGTTCTGGATTTCGGAATCCCGGATAATCGGCAGGTCGCCAATCCGGATATCGGAGTCCTTGCCGTCTTTTTTCAGCATCCGGGCCACTTCTTTCGGGTTATCCGTCAGCTGACGCCCGCCGGTCACCTCATTTTCACTCTGCTGTTTCCCCTGATGCCCCAGAATCCAGGAGACAACAAAGAAGGTGATCAGGCAAATAACCAGGGCCACGACAGACGCGAGAACGAATGCAGACCATAGCTGCTCTCCGCACCAGATCATATATTTATCATGCAGTACCTGGGCAGCGTTCATCCGGAAGGTTTTGCCGTAATACTGGATCTCATAGACCGGCTGGGATTTTATTAAATCCCGCATGCCTTCCAGTGACGTACACCACCAGTAAATACAGCCGTTGATAAACGTCTGCCAGCTTATTTTTACCCATAAGACCAGACCAATGAGGATCCAGAAAAAAATAAACAGGCAGTAAAGCATGATATTGGCGATCTGGCTGAACATGCGGATACGCATGGACGCAATCTGACCGCCCTGGGTCATATCCTTTGCGTTAAAACTCATGATGAAACTCCGGGAAAATCTGGAACAGGGCAGAAAAGGATGATGTGGGGTTAATTCACAGAAACAGACCAGGTGTACCCTGTATGCCGGTGGTGATACCCGCCTGCAGTCCTGCCGGAAGAGACCTTCTCTGTAACAATGTCAGTCAGGCGCAATACTTCAGACCAGTCACTCCCATGCGGAAACTGGATCTGAATAAAAAGGCGTACCCGTTCACGGTGATCCAGAACTGTGTCCGGTTCATAAAAACGGCCACTGTCAGGAGAAACACGGGACGTTTTATTGATGAGATCATACTTATCGGCAGGAGACTGCGATGAAATCGCCCAGGTGATATTCTCCGCCTGGTGGCCATCAATACGACTGCTCCCCGGCGTCCATGCAATTTCCTGCGCACTCGCCACGATGATCTCCCTGGAAACTTCAGCCAGCTTTCTGGGTGTACAGAATACCGGTGCCAGCACACACAGGGACAACAAATTACAGCTGACCGCCTCCGGTTTAAGCAAATTGCTCCCGGATTTTTCAGGAAAAGATATTTTTGTCAGTATTTCAGTTAATTCCTTATGCCTGAGAGAATTAATAAAGTACATGATAAGCATCATGAGAAACAATATAACAATAAGCCCTCCGATAACCACTAAAAGGTCAGTATCAATATTATTGCTGTACAGATAGTCTTTAGTGGTCACTGTATTATCCTGTATCACCGGGGGGTATTCAGTTGCAGGCTTCTCAGTAAATTGATTATTCTCACCAACATATTCAGCGATATTGTCTGATGTCATAATGACTTTCTCCGGAAGATCCCGGCTTCGCCGGCAACACTTCACGGTCGCACAAAGAATTTGCACAACCGCTCAGTGTTTTCATATTTATTTCGGAAACGCCGGGAGGTGACAAAATTTATTTTGTTACATCCCGGGGTTGGACAACGAGCAACGCGAGGCGTCAGCAAGGAGGCCGGTCAGATCAGCCTCCTGACGAGGTTCAGAGAATATTTGCGATTGATTTGGCCAGCTGGTCTTCGAGAACAGGCTTCGCCTCTTCAAATTTCAGGTTAACCTTGTTCGCATTTGAGACCACACGGGTCTGGTATTTATGCTGGTTACCTGTTTCAGTACTGGTCTGAATTTTCGCACCGGATGTGCCCTGACGCAGGGCGGCAACATTATCCGTTGTCACCGTTGACTTAGTACGCTCTGCAATCTGCACATCCGTGATCATGGTATAGTTCACATCTTCCACCATCGCATCTGCAGCCATACCCACCAGACCGGCAGCAAGGCCCACACCGAGTGTGGCACCGGCAGAATTTGAGTTATATCCGGTAATACCGGCACCTAACGCTGCACCAACAGCTGCGCCTTCATAACCACGGTTCAGCCATCCCTGAGACTCCCGCAGATCCATCTTATCGGCCTTCAGCACATTCGCCTGAATCCAGTAGTAGGCTTTATCCGGAGAAGTCACCACCTGATATCCTTTTGCTTTCACAGCATCAGCAATTTTGCCCTGCAGCCCACTCATGTCTTTATCAGACGTGTTTTTGATCTGCAGAAATACCGTGCGTTCGCTGGCGGGTTCAAGCCAGATGGTCTCACTCATCTGAGTCTTCACCTCAAGGTTACGCTTCTTGATTGCTGTGCTCATCGCACCACACCCTGAAAGGGCCAGAGTGGAACTGACCAGTGCAACCATCATCAATTTTTTTGTTTTCATCAAATTACCTTTTTTACAAACCACAGTTTTCTTATCGCCTGTCATCATAGTCCTGCCAACAAGTCCCAAAAGTATTTCCTGCTGAATCAAATCCTCCATGCATAGCTAATCCTGTTGCTGGATTAGTACGATAAAAATCCACATAATCAAAATTCACATCATCAAAATCCAGATGCAAATCTTCATTAGTTTGTTCATTTACCTGAGATTGCATCCATTCTCTTACACTTACACAACCACTAATTCGCCTTAATTCGTATAGTGTACCAATGATAAAAACCATCAGGCTTAATAACGGAGAGAGTAAGGAAGATACTGGCATCAGTATATACCAAACGCCTTTACTGAATTTAAACTCATCCGACACATGCCGTTTTTTTCGTATTTGAGAAAATAACCATATAAACAATCCCTGCCATAGTACAATAAAGCACAGGATAAAAACTGTTTCGGCACTCCCCCAATCAGCCAGATAACAGGCAATGAACTGTATCACCGTCACCAGAGCAATATGAGCTAAATTTTTCATTATCATCTCCCCATACAATATTATTGCTTGTGCTTATCCTGATACTCCTTTGCTCTTTTCATCAGTTCCTGTGGACTGTCAGCCCCGGGCATTCTTTCCTGACCCGATTTCTCTTCATTATATTTATTATTCTGAGATAATGCCTCTGTTTTATGGTGATTTTGTAGTTCAGAATACTGTCTTCCTACAATATTTTCTTCGCCACGTATGCTGCTCTGAGTATCTCCGATATTGCCTCGGTATTCTGTGACCATATTATCAACCTGATGTTTTACATCATTACGGATATTACTGTCCTGCGTTCTTTGCTCAATAATGGCCTGATGCCCCTGATGATCAGCAATAATATCCTGGCTGCCACCACCCGAAGGTACGCTCTCCATTCCTTTACCGATGTCCCCACGGGATTCACGCCAGGCATTATCAACACCAGGCTGCACCTGTTCCTGAACAAAAGACCACGCCATAGCCCGACGGCGTTCTGCAATCTCCGGTGAACTGGTGTTTGTCAGAATAGCTTCGGCATCCTGCGGGGCGTGTTTCATCACATACTGTGCAAACTGTTGCGACAGGTCTTCACTCATCTGCCCACTCATGCTTTCAGTACGGGATGCCATTTCAGCATATTCATGGCTGCGAGTCATATTCGTCGTGTACTGGTCGTAACTCTGTTTTGCTGAGTTCAGGGCTGCAGACAGCTGGTCCACACGGGAATCGGCATTATTGTCCGTATGGCTGCCGGATTCACTGACCTTGCGACTGGTAAAGTAATCGCTGGCCTCTTTAAAGTCTTGTGTAGCCCTGGCATCGATATCATGGCGAGCATCATGGCTGGCCCGGGAACCACTGCTGGCCTGATGCGCATCCTCATCACTCCAGTCAATACTTGCCCGACCACCACCTCTAACACCTACGCCACCACCAACACCAAGAATTCCAGGTTTAACCCCCCATTCAGCATGAGCATCGCCATACATCCCCGCAGAACCTCTCGTACTTCTTGATGCCAGTTCTCTTGTCGCCTGCTCATTACTGATATTATGCGCCTTCGCATAGCTTTCCACTGCGCTGCGCATACGGCTGGCCATCATGGAGTCCTGTGCGCTCATCGTGCTGTCAGCACCACCGGTGACAGAATCACTGCTCCCCCGGTTAGAACCAAACTGACTGAGCGAGTTCCAGGCACTGGCAATACTGCTGCTGAACCCATGCAGGGCGCTTTCTGCTCTGTTCGACGCCTCCCGGGCCATTTCCTGTTGTGCCGCCGCAATCTGACGCGTTGCATTGATGCCGACCGGTAACCGGGACATCGCCCCGCTCGCATCCATCACCATATTACCGTCACGGGTCTGTGTGGCAGTTGCGCCACTGCCGGTCTGGTACATCATCTGACCAAACGACGTGGTGCTGTTGGTGCTCCAGCTGAAGCCGTTCACGTTTTCCGTCTGCATGTTGCCGTAGGAGTAATTACCGTCAACCACACTACCTGCCGCACTGGCAGTCGGGCTGATAGCAGAGGAAGCGAAATGGCTGTACACGCTGGAAAAACCTGCGCCAAGGCCTTTTACCATCATCCATGACAACGGGGGTATCATGACAGATATATATCCGGCAGTGGACGCCAGGTCGGAGTATTTCAGCTGTATCTGAGAGAGTTCAGAGAGCACGACCGGTGCACCATTCTGCTTTGCATAGAATGTCATGGCACTGTTCAGAATGGCATACAGCAACGGCCAGGTCTGGAACCACATCAGAGCAAACACATAGCCTCTCAGAACAGACAGCGTCAGTCTGTTGAAGACAGCCGCCAGTACCAGGAGCGGGAAGATACCAATGGTAATGCCCACCAGAATGGTCTGCACCATCGGCAGGTTTCGCATCAGCACATGACCAATGGAGACATGTGCCAGACGCTGTTTCTCCATCGACGAAGTCGTGGCCAGACTGACCAGGCTGGCGGTATCACCGTTACGGGCTGCATTACTGGTGATACCCTCTTTCAGGGCATTCATGGTGACGTTCTGGCGCATAATATGACTGGCAGACTGGCTGGAGCCGTAGAAATAACTGTAACTGTCACTCACCAGTTGCCTGAATAACAGGTCCGGGTCCGGTCTGCCGCCAAATATCTGCTGCACATAATAATGCCAGGTCTTGCCTCCCGTCTTTGTATCGAGATTCAGCCTGTCTTTCAGCGTGACCGACGCATCTTTACAGGTTATGAAATTATTATTGCTGTCATAAACGCCCCGTAGCGGGCTGGGCCGGGAAAAAATCAGCGTGTAGGGGTCAGCGGAGGCCATCAGGTCTTCCAGCGTGTATTTGTGGTTCAGGTAAATATCCCCCAGCACGCAGTTCTGGACGTAGTCCTGAAACAGATTGATGATTTCCGGATTCCGGGACAGAAAATCGGTGCTTTTCACAATCAGGTTCGCCCCGAACAGCATGCCTGTCTTGCTGTAGGTGGCGCTGTCAGGCTGGGTGAATATCATCTCGTAACTGGCCACCATTGCATGCCCGATACGGGTCGTCAGTGAAAGTGGCATCGCCAGTCCGACCGGCACATTATCCACCCGGTGAACTTTGACCAGGTCACTGTTATCAATAATCTGCACCGATGTACGGACATTAACCAGCAGGCTGATAAGCACAAACACGGCCACCCAGCCCAGCAAATCCATCACGTTGTGCCGCTGTACCCACATCACGGCCACCGCGAGAACAGACAATGTGAGCGCAATTTTTTCGATGGAATCCCACGTCCGGGTCCCCATAAAGGCGGCAATGGCGTTCAGGTTATTGCGTAACCACTCACCACCGGCAATCACATAGACTTCATTCACAGCGTGCTCCCTCCGAAGTGATAGTTGTTCTGGTAACGGCTGAGCATGCGGGCGGAAAGCTGCTGGCGCATATAGCTCATCTGACGGTCAACAACCAGCAATGCATCCTGCTGGACCTTTACCTGCCCCTGGAAAACCGCAATCTGTTGCTGTGCCTGATTCAGATTCTCCAGCACACTGTCCAGCACGGCCTGTGGATAGTTCCCGGTGGCAATCATGGCCCGGGCCTGCTGAAGCAGTTCCTGAATGTACTGGAGCATGATGTCGTAGCCGATATAGTCCGTCAGCTGGTAAACCACGCTGCTGGACACACCGAGCATCTGCGGGTCAATAAGATATTTAAAGACGGGGACGGTGGTGCTGGAAATGAAGCCTTTTTCCCTGTCATCCAGTGGAGTATCACTCACCGCTTTATTCTGAATACTGGTGAGCAGTTTTGTAATCTGTGATTTCAGGGCTTTATCCCGGGCGATGGTCACATTTGCATCCGCCACCACCTTCAGACACTTGTCCGAATCGTTGCAGTGATAAACTTTTGCCGTTCCCCCCTCCATAATCGCCCGGAGGATATCGCGGTCAGTGGTACGCGCCGGCAGGGGGGTAATCTCGCTGTCTTCCCCAAAAATCAGCGTACCGGTGAGCGTCATAATAAATTCTTTCAGTTCTTTGTTACCATCAAGCATCCTGTTTTTGGACAGCGAGTCCCAGATGATATTGATGTTCTTCAGCACCCGTTCCTTATCTTTGTCACTGGCCTTGTCACGAACAGACGATGACTGTCCTCCGACCGTGCAGCCCTGACGGGACGCGGCCCAGTCAGCAAAAATATTGCTCTCACCGGCAATGTCCTGACAGACCTTCTGCTGTGACACCTGAGTCTGAGGAAATAATCCTCCGACAATCCCCTGCGCCACCTGACAGGAGCTGAGGTTCATACTGTTAATGTCGCTTGCCATTTTCTGCAGGAAGTCTTTTGCGGTTTTGATTTCCGGCACCGTTGCCTGCAGGGCAAGGTCAAAAAAGTAACCGGCAGCATTGCTCATAATCTGCTTAACAAAACGCTGCAACTGATCGCCATTAATAAAACTGAACGAGCCGAGATAGGCGTCGATGCCGCCACATCCGGCATTGATATCCGGCAGCGTCATGGAAATCAGCTGGATATTTTTGACCTGGGTGCGGGCATACAGGGAGCCACCATAGGCATACCCGGCGGCCTGCCCCTGCCAGACGCCCGGCTGTGTGGTATTGGAGGCGAAGCCCAGCTTGTTAAAGAACTGATTCATGTCGCTGTTCACATCCGCTGACGCTGCGGGTGTGACCGTCAGTAAAGCGGCGCAAAGAACCAGAAGAGGTTTAATGCACGGCATCGTTATTCCCCTCCCTGAAACTGTTCTCCCGACGCATACGGCGTTTCAGCAGGAATATCCGGACACCCCCAAATATTATTTCGCACAACGGCGACAGAGAAGCCGCAGCAAGAAAACCAGCTGCAAGCGCATATAACATAATCGGAATGACATACATCAGGGTGTTCCACATATAACGAAAATTATTTAATTCCGGGTCAGCTTTCCACGAATCAATACCGGCACTGAAAAAATCATGCATAACGTTCCTTACAATCAATCCGGCAGCAAAGAAAACCACAAAAAGCCAGAAGTATTTTTTTGCATTATCACAACCACGTTCAATCTCCCTTTCAATTTGTTTGATTTCCAGTTCTGTATCATTTATTTTTTCTTTCATCATAAGTTTCCTCTGATATTTCTGATGATTCATGCAGACAGGTCATGCGGCTGTAATATATTTCAGACACCAAAATCCATCCCACAATTGCCCCTACAAAAAACACAACAGAAACAGAAAAGGTAAGACACAGCGAAACGACAATTTCCACAGGGCTGGCGGGATAAAAAAGCCCCTGACGGATAAAGGGGATATTCAGGCTGACGATTATTCCCGTCGCGACGCCGGATATTCCGGCAATGAGTAACACCACCTGCTTATTTCGCACCTTTTTTCTCTCCGTACATCTGCAGAACGGTATCCATCCGCGCCATAAAACTGGCGGCATCCGTTGCCCCCTGCAAAAGCGGTAATGCCTCAAGTGTGTTGACGTTGACCAGGAAGGTGGTCGGTGTGGCCACCGGGATATTCGGGAAGAAGGTCTGCATCACGTCCGGTGGCACCGGTAATGCTTCCGGAAAGGCAGTATCCCCCTGACCATCCAGGGTGTAGGGAAAAACGGAAAAGCCGTACTGCTGTGCCAGCTGCTTCAGTACCGGGTCAAACTGGTGACAGTAAGGGCAATGCCCCTGCATAAACAGCACCACCTTCCAGTCGGCCAGGTTAACCTGCCTGCCGTTGCTGAGGCGGAACCAGCGGGGAGCCGGCTTTTCTGTTCTGGCTGATGTGTCTGCTGCCGGTTGTGCAGGCTGCACGGCCATACCCTGCGGATTCCAGAGTCGTTCAATTTCATCCCGGGTGGAGGCCTGCACACCTGTGGCCATCATCAACAAAATGACCGGCAGTAATTTAGTGAGAGACATGTCCGCCCTCCTGCTGCCCTTCCATCATGGCCTGTTGCCTGGCTTCCAGTGCCTCACGCTCTTCCCGGCTGACGCGGGCAATCCATGCATCCAGCACCTGGTATGCACCGAACAGCACGAGAATAGCCGCAATAAGCTCCGCCAGAAAAAAAGCCATCCCGGGTTTGCTGTGAACAAGACGGGCGACGATATGAAACCAGACACCCAGGGAAAATACCCACATTCCCGTAATATCAAGCCGGGGTAAAGAGAATCTGCGTTTACTTATCATGTTAAACTCCGGTTATTATTTACATGAGAGTATTCATGTCTGTAATATTCGCGTTTGTGTGATATTAATCAGAGGTACAAATTTATCTTTTAAAGAAAAACTGGAAATAGTGAGAAACATCATAAGAGAGTCATTATCAGGTAATGCGGCTTTTGCTTTACTGGTGTATTCATTATTGCACTCCCTCCCCATTAAAACCTTTGCTGATTTATTTGTGACGATACTGTTATTTATAGCGATTATCGCTGTTGTGATATGGCTATTTCTAATCATCTATGTTTATTTTTGTGAGTTATTCAGAAGTCACTGGATAGCAGTCTGGTTTATCCTCTGGTCTGTGGTAATCAACCTCACTATTGGATTTGGCATTTATGACAAATTAGCACCAGTCATTTCACTAATGAAATAATAAAAAACCACATCACTCCAGACCATATGGCTGACAACATAATACAAACAAACATCCTTCTGAAACTGTCAAACTTCGTGATAACCGGTATGGTACTGACTGCCATTGAAACAACCGGTACGGCACACTGATTCATAACCGCACCACAAAGAAACAAGAAATTATCTGGCAGCATACATACACTTATGACATTTACCACAAAGAAGACAAACGAGCTCAGCAGATAAACTCCTTTATTATTTGGTCCTGTAAAGAAATAACCAACAACCCCCACGATAAACAGGCTGGCACCTGTAAAAAAACACAAATCCCCTGTATGCATATATAACCTTTGGTTAAAAATTCGGTTTAAAATCTTCAGAAACGTTCAGGAACTGTTTTGCCAGGTCGTCCTGTGAAATAAAGCCGTATGATAACGGGCGAACACTGCCCTGTTTCGGGTCAACCAGCATCATGGCCGGGAAATATTTCACACCGAGGCGCTGCGCCTGCCCCTGGTCAGTCCGGGAATCCGGCAACAGCGGATTAATCACGCCATCCACGGAAACGGGAATAACACTCAGACCATAGGTATCCCTGAAGCCATTAATGACCTGCGCCAGTTGCCCGTCGATGGGGTCCTGCCCCCGGTAAAAGAACATGATGCCGTAGTGTTCAGCCAGTTTCGCAATGGCCTGTCGCTGCTGCGCCTGGTCTGCCGCCAGCTGGTTCCGGACCGTGCCGTTGTAATGGCTGTACTGCAGGTTATAGTCCAGTTCGGGATGCGCCAGCATGGCCTTTCTGGCGCTCATGGTGAAAAGCCCGGCCTGCTGAGTCCAGTAATTCTGCAGCCGGAAATATTTCACAAAATTATCCACGCCGGGATACAGAATGGCTTCGTACAGCGCCCGCTTTGTTGCCGTCTGCAGCGCGGTCAGTTTCTGCATAATATCCGGCTCCTGACGGGGGGCTGCAGGTACAGGTTTATTTTCTTTTTCCTTCGGAGTTATTTTCTCGTTATACCACTGCCAGCCTGCATCTTTCCCTGACGCCGGAAAAATAAAGCAGCAGAGTAACAGTGGCAGTAATGCTTTATTCATCTTCATTCCTTTCATCATTTTTTCTTTCATCGGTTTTCTGCAGGTCAGTCAGGGCAGAAAAACAAAAATACAGAATAAACAGGAGCACACCGGAGTAAAGGATAACGAAAGCAGCGGCAAGCATCCCGTCTGCCGTGGTTTCTTTTACCGTATCCCACGACCAGATAATTACCGGGGAAATGACAATCGCTGTAATCAAAAGCCGGATAAGAAAATCAATAAAACGGTTCGACGTGAATATGACTTTCATCATTTCCCCCGGTTATTTTCCATACCTTACTGTCCTGCCTGTTTCAGCTGGTCAGCAATCTGCTCTTTCACTTTCTGCGTCAGAACGCCACTGTCCGGGATTTTCTGGTTATTCATCAGGTCTTCGTAGAAGTTAGTGAAATCCAGTCTGTCGAACTGAATTTTCTGCAGCTCATCAACCGTAATCCCCCGACAGTCAGGATGCTTCGCACTGCCAAACCCGATACGCAACTGCCCGTTACGCCCCTGCTGCTGGACTATCTGCGCCAGCTTCGAATCAAACTGACAGTAGCTGCGTTTTTTCTGCAGACAGACACCCAGCACTTTCTTCGAACAGAACTCTCCGACACTGACGGTCAGTTTGTTGTCCTTTGCCTTTCCCAGCGCCTTTTCTTCGCTGTTGCACTTCGCCAGACCCACATCCTGACCCCAGCCACCATCCTTACAGCAGTTACTGAAGCCGGCTGCGGCCTTACGGCAGAATTTCGCCTCACCCGTGAAAGCCCTGACATCCACACCATTCAGGGCGGCAACATCCTTACCTGCGGCGGCAAGCGCAGCCAGCTGTGATACTGCTTCACCAAAATCACTGCTTTTTCCGCTCTGTGCCTTATCGCATTCACCGTCAAGGCAGAAGACATCACCACCACAGACCATCACTTTTCCTGATGTTCTGGACTCGCAGGAGTACGTGGCGTACTCATGCAGACAGGTTCCCTCATCGGAATAAAACGCGCACTGACGTGAGGCCAGCGTACAGGCCGGATTATCGACATATTTCTGACAGGTGCCGTTATCTGCGGACTGAGTGACATATTTATCCCGGTATGCCCAGCATGCCTGTGTGATGCTCCAGGGTTTACCTTCCATCACTCCGGTTTTCGTACCACCCGGCTCTGAACACTCAGTGCCTTTCAGCACGCCATCCGCTTTATTAAACGGACAATTCTCCACCCACTCCACCCGGGGAACCCATTCTTTATCACGGACCTTCATCCTGAGTTTCAGCGTAAAGGTGGAAGCCCCACTGACAAGCGATTCATAGACTTTCCTGTCACCATTCCCGTGCGGGAGGCAATTACCGTTAGCAGTACAGCCACTACCGGTCAGAACCTGCCCCTGTGTCACCTGCAAACCTGTCGCCCCGGACAGGGGGTAAGTATCCGACTGCCCGTTTGCCAGGCCGACATTAAAGGTTGTATTCATGAAGGTATAACGGGAGTTCAGGAAGAAAAAAGCGGCGTATACAGACAATGATGCACTTTCCACTGTACCGGTTACCGGAGCCGTGACACTGAACACCAGTTTCAGCCCGTTCATACTGAACCGGAACTGTGAGTGCGGTATCGTCACTTCACGATATTCATCCGTGTATTTCCAGTCCCCGGTGATACTGGCAGTCCGTGTGCAGTACTCCTCCACCATCGTGTCCCGCTCACAGGTATAGTTTGTGAATTCACTGCGGTTTATCTCCTGCGCACTGCACTGCTGTCCGGTATTTCCCACAATGCTGTCAGCCCGGTTCACCACATCCCTGCCGGTCTGAATGAACGGTGCATCCGGTGACAGAATGTCTTTCGGCTTGTTCATGAAGGACTCTGTGATGGTTTTTCCGGTTTCACCGGTCGCCCATTCCGTGGTGCCGTCATTTTTCAGGCCGCCATCCCCGCCGGCAGTCACGCCACCGTAATATTTTGTCTCGTCCGGATTCGCGTTATAGCCGGGGATACTCTCCTGTGGCTTAAAGCCCTGAATACTGCCTGTACCCTGCCCCTGAATCTGACGGGCAAAATCAGAACCGGCCCGGTAATCACTGTTGCTGTCAGCCTGTGCCATGCCGGCAACCAGAGCCAGTATCAGAGGTAAAATACGTTTCATTTCCCGGAATCTCCTTTCCCTGCCAGTAAATCATGAGCCACCTGCCGGCAGTCACCCGTGGCGGCCACTTTCTCCAGCGCCTGGCCGACCCGCAGGTTTCCCCGGATGATGTCGTATCCCTGACTGCAGAACACCACCAGTGCCGGTACACTGCGAATGCCGTACTGTGAAAACAGCGTCGGGTCGATCTGAACACCATCAGTCGCGCCGTCTTTCACCAGGGACAGCACGGCTTCAGCGGTGGTCTTCAGGTCATTGTTCACCATGCCCCGCAGTGTGGCGGGTATACCGTAGTGCCGGGTTTCGCCCAGCATCCGTTTCAGCCCCTCTTCGGGAATGGAAAACGACACAAAATACAGGGCACCCTGCCGGGGTTTCCCGTCCTGCGAAGCCTGCTGTTTACGAACCAGCTCATCCAGAAAATGGTTATCTGAACGCTGAAGGGGGTTTTCCAGCACCTGTTTCTCCGCCCAGGCTTTCAGCTGATGGTCAGGTTTCTCTCGCAGTTGTCTGCTTAAATTTTCCTGCTGCTTCAGGAACTGGCGGTTTTCAGTTGTGTTCACATTTTCTGAAGCATGAACAGCAAGATGCATCCCTGCTGTCAGAGCAAAAAGTGCAAATATTTTCCGGTTCATGATATTTCTCACTTTCTGCTATTTACAGGCATGAACTCATCAGAAAAAAGATAATTGAGAAAAACAGCCACAAACGCACATGTAAATGTCACCTTCAGATATAATCTGACAAGTGTCACTTGTTCTGATATATCTGCGTTCTTCCATTCATGAATAATTTCAGCGAGAAAACTGTCAGGTGCAAAATAAAATAATATAACGGGCACTATTACAAGACCAAAAGGAAATAATTTTAATGTTCTGCTTATCAGCCTGAGCAGTACAGCACTTATTTTCCTGAGGTGCTGAATATATTTACTGTCCATTGTTGCCATTTTCATTTCCTCTTATTCATTAAAATGATTTACAGGAATACACAGTTACGTTTACGCCACATCAGGTAGCCGAAGTTTTTCTTTGTGTTGGGCGGATTTTTTCCCGTCTCCCAGCGCATCACACTGCGCCCGAACGGATGGCACTGTCCGCTGTCCGGATACATATTCACCATCTGATAACGCCAGCGTTCTTTAGGCAGGATTGGGGACGGATATTCATTACAGACGGCGTTATTTTTCCCGATGGTTTCCATAATCATGCCCTGACGGTGTAGTTTGAACGCCATGCGTTCACTGACCAGCAGGGAGGACTGCAACGGACTGGACTCATTACTCACCCAGCCATTGAACGGGTACATACTGCCCTGCGAACCGGCACACCAGAACAGAACATCGAGAGGCATATTAAAGGCGCTGGCAATGGCATCTGCTGCACAGGCCCCCTGTGCTATCGGATTGGCAAAGATGACAGCTTCCGGATTGAGAATGGTGGTCAGGCTGCTGTCCGTCCAGGTGGGGTCAATTTCAGAAAGATAAGCGATATCCAGGTCACCACCTTCCAGACAGCCCAGCGATGTGATGATGTTAAGCCAGTACGTCAGCGGGTATTTGTACCAGTGAACGTGATAGAACGCCCCGTTCACCTGCTTCTCATCCTTTTTCGCCGTTCCCTGTGCCGTTTTACCAAAAGCCGGCAGGCTGAAGCCCAGGTTCACCATGCATCCCGGTGACCGGGTGACGTCCGTCAGCGCCATCGGCTCCCAGTAACCAATGGCCAGCCCGATACGCCTGAACAGCGGCGGCGGTGCCGGACAAATCTGAATGGGCATCGACGGGTTCGCCGTGTCGGGGACCTTACCCTGACTGACTTTGATACTGCCCAGCGAGAGCGGGAAAATACAGCTCCAGCAGATATCCGTGATCGGGTTTACAAAACGCCCCTCACAGGCAGAATCCGCAGATGCCGCAGGGACATGACCGGCGAGAAGGAATAACATCAGCAGCCACAGGCTTCGCTTCATTTTCTGCCCTCCTCTGCCGGAATAAATTCCACCTTCAGGAAGCGATCGCCGGGAACGGCGCTCACCCGTGCCGGGACCTGATCAATGCCGAGGCGCTGGCAGAGCACACCGTTCTGGTCAAAGTAAACACGGCTGTCCAGAGACTTCTGCATCTCCGGGATACTGCCCTGCACGAGGATAATTTTGCTCTCCAGTGTGGGCGGCGTCTGGCGTTTCATCCAGGCCACCTGCGCCGGATCATCGCCATTGATGAAATACAGCGTCTGGTTAAAAGGCACATACTGCAGCGGATTCATCACTTCACCCTGACGGGCAAACACCCGCCCTTCGTTATCCCGGATATCCGCAGCCAGTCTGACGGACGGGTCAAACAACCGGCTGCTGTATTTCTCCGTGCGTCCGATACCGGGCACGGCAGGGGGCCGCAGACTGTTGCGGATCACCCGCTCCTTAAAGGCATCCATTTTCCGGCCCATCTCACCGGACTGCTCCAGTGCCGTCAGGCGCTGCATGATCACCGTCAGCATGTCCGGCTCCTTTACCGGCCACAGATCGCCCCAGGTGCCAAGATCGGCGGCGGCCACACTCTGCCCCCATATCAGCAGGGCAATCAGCCCCCGGCATCTCATGGTTCCGCTCTCATTCGCCGGGCAATATCCTGCTGGATTTCCCGGGTGATATCCGGAGCCCCCTGTACCACGGCAGGCGACACCAGGATGACCGCGTGGTGTTTCTGCTGCCACGCCTGCAGGCTGGCTTCCAGTGCCGTGTTAAAACGCGCTGAAAGGGCTTTTGACTGTGCTTCTGACAGTTGTTTCTGACTGGCGCTGTCAAAAAACGCATCCACGGTCTGTTTCATGTTGAAGGCGGCAGTCACCGGTGCGTTCAGTCTGACAATGCCGTAACTGACGGCTGCGTTCAGTAACACCATTGCCAGGCATCCCGGCACCGTCCACCACCAGTGGCTGCGTCGGGGGGCTGTAACATCCGTCGTTTTTTGCGTTGTGGTCATGCAACACTCCTGTATTTCTCATGTTCTTCCAGCCAGGCTTCCAGCGAAGCCATCTCCGGCCCTGACTTCTTCCACGCCAGCTGCCACACCGCCTCATGAATACTCAGCCCCTCTTTACGTTTCTGCTGCACAAACTCAAAATCCGGGCCGTCAGAGCTGTACATGGCGCGGCTTAACGGGTCCACAAACAGGCGGTGCCAGGAGGAATGGTTTTCCACCTGCAGCAGGAAGGAACTGAACCACTGGTCTTTGGCCGCACCAAACTTACCAATCATGTCGCGCTGCAGTGGCTGGAACTGGTCCGGATACAGCTGGTTGTATTTTGCGAACTCCTTCGCACTCTGTTTGAGGATAATTTTGTAGGAGGAGTTACCCCATGCCGCACGGGCCGCACTGGAGGCCTTGTCAGAGTCAAAGTCGACGATGTTCTGTGTGATGGTGATATAGGCACCGGTATGACGGCGGGCGGTACGGTAACCTTTCTCAATAAACTCACCGACCTTGCGATTTTTGAAGTCCAGCAGACGCCAGCCTTCATCAATAACGTTCAGTTTCTTGAGGTTACGCGGCGTGCGGTACATCCTGTTCTCGATGTAGATAATCAGGGAGAACATCACCGCAACCAGCAGTGACGGACGGTCTTCCAGTCCGCCCAGCTCCAGCACCACCATTTTCGCATCATCCCGCAGGGACGGCTCATCGGAGTTAAAATACTGGCCGTAAGTGCCGTTGGCAGTGTACTGGTCAAGCAGCACAATCATTTCGTCCAGACGGCTGCGGATGGTCGGTGACCCGGCATACTGCTCGCTGTCACTGGCGTTTTTCAGGAAATCCACCACGTCATCAATACGTGCCCTGTTCTCTTTGGCCAGCCAGGAGGCCCTGACCGCCTGCAGCAGCAGACCTTCATGCACTTCATCCAGGTTACCGTTGGGGCTGGCCATCACTGACAACTGGTCACGGACACGCTCCGCTGACTGGTCAATATCGGTGATGTTCGCAAACGGGTTAAAACGCAGGGTTTCACCGTCCAGATATACGCCACCCATGTTCTCACACAGGGACTTGTAGCCATCCCCCATGTCGAACACCACGGCAAAGCCCCCGGAGTCCAGCACGCTGCGGATAAGTGGCTGTATCAGCCCGGTTTTACCGGCCCCGGAGGTGCCACAGACCGCCATGTTGTAGTTGGTGTTATTCATCCCCCGGAAGAAAATATCGATAAACGCCAGCTGGTTACGGTAGGTGGGTGCCAGCAGACCTGCCGGTGTCAGGGGGTTATCCGCCACTAACGGCATCAGGTTGGCAACATTAAAGCTCTCTGCGCGCTGAACCACTCCGGCCTCTTTCAGCTGTTTAAACAACCCTTTCCCGGCCATAAAGGGCAGACAGGTCAGGAAATTGCGCATGTGGTTAAAGCGCGGTGAAATCAGCTCAAAACCGTTTTTACGGAAGCTGTTCAGGATGTCCTGCTCCACTTCCAGCGCCGTTTCATTGTTGTCCTTGCAGAATGCTGTGATGTTGAGGAAGTAGGACACGACAGAAGACTGACCGGAGCCCAGACGCTGACGCAGTTCCCCCCACTCCTTCGCCTCTTTCTCCACGGACGGAAACCATTTGGCATAGGAGGTCTTCGACTTTTTCTCCAGGTCCATGTACTTCAGGTTGGCTTCGCTGTGGGTTTTCACCTGGTCTTCCACCACCAGAGTCAGCGTCAGGATGAACGGACAGGAGATGGACAGTTCCGGGTTCAGCAGGTTGCTGTAGTTGTCGGCCATATTCCACAGGAAGGCGATTTCCGGGTTACGGGCCAGATGGAAATTCAGGATACGGGCCGTGCTGTTCCTGCCGTTCTCACGCAGGCCCAGCGTCAGGTAATCAGCCCGGACATTCAGGTCAAAACTGTCCTCCACACACTGATAATTCAGATCAGAATACGGGTCCAGCTGACGTCTTTTCGGGTACAGGGAGTCCGGGTTATGGTTAATCATCTCCCCGACAATATCGATAAAGGCCTGTGCATCCACCGTCTGTGTGGCGATACTGGCCCCCTGTAACGACGCCCGGATGATTTTCACCAGGTTTTCCATTTCCAGAATGTCAGCCCGGCTTTTTTTCTTCGAGGGAGAACAGTACGAGATAAATACCCGGTAATGGCGCAGGGTCAGGGGCAGATTCATCCCCTCCGGCAGCGGAAACTGTGTCGCTGCCGCTTTCATATAATAGGCCCGGGTAATGGCGTTAAACCGTTCAGCCTGTTCACCTGACCAGGAGAACTCACGCAGCCCGTACTCAATCCTGTCACCAACCAGCTGACTGGACATCAGATGGATACACAACGGAATACCGCGCGGCAGTTTGGTGCGCAGCATGTGATCGAGTGCCTCCACAATGGACTTATTCGCCCCATTGATGGGAATGGCTTCCAGCATAAAGCCCATCGTGGTGTCATTCATGAACAGACCGGATTCCTGGTTGTAATCACGGTACGGCAGCAGACGGCTGAACTGCGGGAAGCTCATTTCGCCCAGCACTTCATTGGCCTTTGCTGATTCGTCAGGCAGTTTCAGTGCTGTGACGAGGGAGTTAACCGCCTGAGTGACGGCCTCAAGTGGGTTATTACTCATATGAGTATTCCTTAGTGCGTTTAAAAGAGGAAAGTATCAGTCTGTGACCGTGGATATATCAGGCAGTGCCATTCTTAAAACCACAGCACAAATAAGAGATGGAGGCTTTTAACAGGAAACCAGGATTACAATTAACGTTCCTTTGCTGAATCAGCATCACTTAATGCCTGAAGTTGTTTTTCGCGTATCTTATTGAGTTCGTTTTCTCTTACCCGTCGCGCCTCTGCCATTTCGTTTCTTTTTCTGCATTCTGATGCGATTTTATTTGCCTTACCAAGTGTTAAAGGTTCAGACTGATAATTAAGTGTCTCCTGAAATGCTTCTGCTGCACAGGGAGTTTCCTGTAAAATCTCTGTCAGTTGTTCTGGTGTTGCAGGTTGTTGCGCAAGGTAAACGATGTAAAAAGGAATACATACAATCATAGCCATAACGCCAACAAATATAAAAGCCAGAACAGATTTTAAATATATCGACTTCATTTCATTTTCCTTCGAAGCAGTAAGCACTCATTGCCCACCACCATTTAGTGTTTCCATCACGCTGTTCAAAGGTTCATTTGTTTTAACTTCAATACACTCCCCTGTATTTCCAAAGCCCCTGCCGCCATGTGCTTCGATTGTCCGAAGAACCTGCACGCATACGTCCGTATTTGGCATGGGGGTAACATTCCAGCTTCCGCCACCGTTAATATTTTTTATCAGCACAAGAAAAATAAAGGTATGCATTCTTTATTACCTCCAGTTAAATATTAATCACTGAATATTCATTCAGTTAACTATGAGGTCAGAAACACCGCAGATTCTCATTCGGATTTATTCCCTTCAGTAAACTTCCGAATAGTATCCTGTTCACGCTGACGGGTGGCAGACTCCTGCATTGCATCCACTTTCTCCTGCCAGAGACGCCGGATATCCTGTTCATCCCGACCAGTCAGTTTTTTACCGGACAACAAACGGTTAAGCAGTTCCTGTCTCACATCCGGTACGTCTTCAGTCAGACGCATAAGCCGGAGTAATTCCTGACGACTGAGTACCATGCGTGATTCCTCCGGTACGCTGTAATAATTAAAAATACGACTGAATACCCCACAACAGCAGGCAACGGACAGGCACAGGGATTTCAGATACAGGCCAGAAACACAGAATGTGGCAACACCACAAAGAATAGCTATAACTAAAAAGCCCTTACCCAGTGCCATACACAAAGACCCCTGTTTTCTGAATATCCGCTCATGCTCATCCAGAATAAAATCTATTTTTTCAGCTTCTGATTTATGCATAGTGTTTCCTCTGCCTTTCCTGATACGCCTGACATTCAACGCACAACGTCACACCGGGAAATATTTTCCGCCGGGCTTCCGGAATAGGATTTCCGCATGCTTCACAGAGATAAACAGGAATACCATGAACATTTATTTTCTGGCGTATCCGGTTTATTCCTGTCATGGTCAGTTGTTCTGTCACTGAATATGCTTCATCGGCTTCATCACTCACGGAATATTCCTCCCGACATGTTCTGACACGCTACCGCCCGTCCCTTTTCACGCACAGGGCACTCGTTTTACAGGCAGATTTTGAATACAGAAAGCCCGCCGGCATTGCCGGCTGATATACAACTTCAGGGCCAGTTAATTAATACGTGGTTTTCCCCACGCAGACGGTTTAATAACAAAAAACACACTGGATGGCTGATGATAAACATCCTGATTATCAATATAAGGCGCTATCCATAATGCTGCCGTCTGCTCACCCGTTCTTAGCGGACGGGGAGGTGTTACCGGCGCAACTGAACTGACCGGAACAACCGTTTTCACTTCCCGGGCAGCGGTAAACAGCGGGCGTGGTGCCAGCAGTTTCTGCTCCGGATGTGCTGTCACCGCAGGTCTGCTGCCGGACGGAGTGGTCGCGGTGATGGTCTGCACCGGCATTGTCCGGAAGTTCCCTTCAGCCAGGCGCGGCAGTGATGCCGCAACCGGCTTTGCTTCTGAGGACTGCTCCAGTTTTTTGGCCTTCTCATTGGCCTGCTCCATCGTCATACAGGTATCGGATGTGGTGGCGTTACACTCAAATTCCGTATTTGTTCCTGCGCAGCCGGAAAGTAATAAGGTTCCCAGCAGAGGAATAAATAAAGAAATCTGTTTCATTGCCCTTCTCCTTTTTTATTACTCCCCACAACAGCAGAAATTAACTCTGCTGTCAGATTTGTTTTCCCTGCACAGGGATGTCCGGAGACCACTGTATTTCCCGGAGAAGAAAATAAGCTCATCGACATTCCCTTCTTCATCACACCGACAGCAGCCATATTAAATTTGTGCGGCAATGATTCAGAACTGAACACCTTCGGAGCAGGAAGAACTATTTTTGTGGTGCAGTTACTGAGAACAGCATGCATAAAATCATCTGATACGTTTTTATCCGGCACAACGCGGGCTGTAATAACATTAATATTACGCATGTTCATTTTTATCTCCGTTGCTTCTGTTTGTTCGGTCATCAGGGAAATAAACAGGGCATTTCCTGATTTTTCCCGGCAGGGAAGCGTCTTCCGTATAAACGTCCTTCAGATATTCATCTGCGGTTACCACCCGGATACATTTCATTTTTCCGGGCAGCACCGGATATTTCCCGGTGATCGCTGCCAGCGAGACATACATCAGTGCCAGTGTTGCCCATAATGCGGTGACCAGTTGCATCAGTGACCGGTCAGTCTCCCTGACATAATCTGCAGCATCAGCCGCGCGGTAATGGCAGATATCCTGTATTTCTGATCTGCCTGAAGAATCAGAGGAAGAAAACCAGCATTCACTGACCGGGAACTGTCCGGCAGGTGCTGTTTGTCTTACGAAGTTAATCTCCTTAACCAGTAATTTCCCCGGCGTGGTGTTGTCCTTCCATAAAACAAACAGAGCCATCAGGGCCATTGTGGCCAGTGGCAGAATGACGGTGTACTTCAGACACCAGAACAGTCCTCGCAGAACCCGGGCGACAACATACCGGGCGGCATGGCACGCCTGACGGGACGACATATTATTTGCCATCGTTGCCTCCTCCCTGGCTGCCGGACATAAACTGCTGCGGATTCAGGTTGCCCAGCTGCTTCAGCATCTGGTCAGTATTAAAGCCGTTAAGATGACTTTCAGCTGATGGCGGAACAGGAACCGGACTTTCCGGATTATCTTCTTCCGCTCTGTTCTGCGTGCGCTCCAGCGCCATCTCTTCCACGGTTTTCAGCTGGAAGCCGTCCTGGAACACCACGGTCACTTCGTTGCCCGCACCAATCGGTATCACCGGGTGATACTGTTCGGCACGTTTGATGTAGTAGTCACTGAGCGTCTGTGCGGCTTTCGATGCGCCGCCACCGATACCCATTTTCAGGACATCACCAGCCCCGTAAGCGGCTGTGGCACCCAGCCCGACAGCCGGCTGGGAGGCGCGCTCCATTCCCTGACCGATACCGTCAACAAATCCCGCGCCCCATGCCCAGCCGAGGATTTTGCCGTTACGCATCACCACTTCGCCCTTGATACCGTTTTTACCCCGGAAGCTGACATGCCCCTTAATCGGCATATCAATAGTTTTGCCGTCCTTCAGGCAACTGATATTGCGGGTGCGTACAATGGCACGTTCACTGGACACATCCCCCCAGGCTTCCAGCCCCACAAAACATCCCGTTGCGTCATACGTCTTGCTGTTCGGCATTTCCACCAGGCCGGTGATACGCAACTGCATCGGCACCGTGGATTCATTACCGGTGACTGAGGCATTGGCATCCGCCCCTTCAATCAGCATGGCTTTCGCAAAACTTCCTGACGGAATGTACGGCAGCGATGGTCCCTGTTTTCCCTCATTACGGGTAAACACCTTACGCTGTATCCGGTTAGGCACCGGCACAGACTGGTACGTCACCTGTGGTGGTGGCGTGACACCATTCCCGGGATAAAACGCCGTCGGCGGTGGAACAGCAACGCTGCCCTGCGGCGGGAAGGATACGGGGGTGTTTCCTGGCTGTGGTTCGCCTTCCGGCCCGGGCGGTGAGGCAGGCATCTGAGGTACAGGCTCACCGGTCGCCGTGACGGGATTAGCACCCAGGGCTTTTACCTGCTCTGCCAGGGCGGCATTGTCCTGTCCCAGCTTTTCAATACGACGCTGGTCATCACCGCGCTGTTTGTTCAGGACATCCAGTTCACGACGGATTTCCTCATACTGCTTCTGCATCTGCGCTGCCGTCACCTGCATCTCTGTGGTGGCATGCTGACGCACCTTGTCATCAAAGGTCGTATCCACCACACCTGTCATATCCGGCACAGGCTCCTGTTCAGCCACCGCCTCACCGTTACCGGACATGTCCACATCAGACAGATACAGTACCCCACCAATCGCGGAGGCTGCACCGACAACCACAATCCCCAGCCACAGGTACTGCTTGCGTTTCACAATGGTATTGATACTGGCCATCAGTTGCCCTCCCCGTCACGGATGACATACACATCCATGCGCGCACCTGCCAGTAACTGGCTGGCAGGCTGGCTGAACATCACGGCACGGGTTCCCGGCTGCCAGAAATCACTTTCCCGGATATTCAGGGCAGACAGCGTTTTATTTTCCACGGCAAAGCGGACCATCTTCAGGTGATTCCCCGTCCATACGGAATCTGCCACTGAAGACAGCCCCGCCGGGGCCTGCAGGGTTTCCTTTGTCACAGGAACCTGATACCAGCCTGCAGGTAATTTTCCGCCACGGACAGCCTGGCTGATGGTCACAAGCAGGGATTCGTAAGGCGTGGACGTTTCCCACGCTCCGGCTTCTTCTCCGGTTCCGCGCAGGTCACTGACCAGCTGAATGGTACGCCCCGCGCCTTCACGGGGAACAGCCTGAATGGAAAGGTTCAGACCACGCTCTGTTTCCAGAATGAACGTAAAGGGCTTTTTGTTGACGGTGGCCACCACCACACCGCCGGAGGCGGTCTGCTCATTATTGGTCAGGGCACCATCCAGACTGTTCACGGCGATAATCCGGTCACCGGGAACGGTAAACAGATTCGGGCTGGTATTGCTGATGGCAATACTGGCCTGACCACCGTTCACCATTGGCACCACAGTGGGGGCCAGCGTACCGTTTGCGGCCATCACGCTGCAGGAAAAAAACAGGCCGCCGAATATTATTGCCGTATTATTTTTTCTCATCGTCTGTTTCCCCGAAATTATCCAGCCAGGTCACCCCGTTTTCCCGCTTCAGAATAAGGATGTAATGTTTGATATCAGTAAAAGGTTCGGAGTTACCAATCCATGTTTTCCGAATTCCACGGATTTCCACACGACCATACTGAGGCCAGACACGGACACTGGTCTGGAAAAAAGCAGAATTCACGTTATCTTTTTTAATGAGTTTCGCTTCTTCAGCCAGAATAACTTTCATCTGGTTCTGTGCACCCGGGCGGATATATTGCAGAAGCGCCTGATGTGAAGCATCGACGATTTCCGGTGAGACATTCAGACGGAGGGCAATAAATGACAGCGCCATCTGCTGCAAATAAGAGGCATCGGCACTGTTCTGTGACACGGCAAAGGGCACATTAAATCCCATTGGGGTCACGGCAGTGCGTTGCTCATTCTGAAGACGGTAGTTATTCACCCCCTGAATGAGGTTAACAGAGAGGCTGAGAACAATAAGCACTGACATAAATATAAAGGCGATGGCCATTACACGACTGGTACTTAAACGGGCACCGTGTTCCATATAACAATCCTGGTATCAGTTCTATTTAATCCACTGCCGGAAACACGAATCGGGAACATTATGAAAAATACCGCGCAGCAGGGCTGTTGGCATATACCAGTAAATCAGGTCACGTAACCAGGAACTGCCCCGCCCTTTTTTCAGTTTTTTAATCCCGAAATAAACCAGAACCGCTGCACCAATACCGAACAGATATTTCGATGTTGTGATACCCCAGCCAACACAGATTGCTGCGGGGATCAGTTCATCCAGTGGCAGGCCAAACCAGCGGCTCTGGTTGGTCAGTGTTTCCGGGAAACGATATTTCTTAAGTTTATTCTCGTCTCCCGACATCGTTTTATTTCCTGTCAGAGGCCAACGACGCTCATACCCACAGCAATAAATACAGAGATGATGGCAAAGCCGACCAGGAACTTGACGTTTTTGGTCATCATGTACATGACCGCACCGACCAGCACCTCAGCCAGAACAACCCATTTAACGATACTGGAGTCCTTACCGAAGGTCGCCTTAACCGTATCGTTACCTTTAGCCATCAGGTCGCCTTTACCAGCAGCCATAGCTAACTCAGGGAACAACATCATCAGAACAGCAACCGGGATCACTGCACGAACCAGGCGAAGCATATTCAGACGAGTGAATTTAGAAAAAAACGATTTATTTTCAACGGGCGCAGAAGCACCCTGAACACTTAAAACAGTATTCATATGATTCCTCTGATTAATATTGACAGATGAAAACTAAAGTTCTTTAAATGTTGACTCGTTCTCTTCGATCACCTCTCTGAATATTTCTTCATTATAGAAATCAGGAAACCGTTTCAGATGATCTCTGAGACGGATCTGAACCTCTATAGTTTTACTTCTACCGCTACGATCTTTGGCCCGAATAAGTCGGTTATTTGTATCTTCATCGAGATACACTGAAACTGTTCTGCTTATCCCGCCTCTCGCGTTACGCCTCCTCACTCAATTCACCTCTGTTTCCCGACTAATAAAATCATGATTGCACAGAAACCGACGAAAAAAAACACGCCAAAATTGGCGTGCCTTATTTAACATTTACTTAACACCATAAAATTCACGAATTATACTTAATAGCGAATCTATTTCTCCTTTATAGATACATGACACTCTGAATAAATCAAAGTGTTCAAAAAATCCTTTTATTTTCCGTTTAACTGGTTTAATTCGATCCTCAGATGCTCTGTCTGTAATACCCAACTCTCTGGCAATTGTTGCGTGACCAACACCCAGCATATAAAAAGAGAAAACAACCAATGTCCCTGGAGAAAGATCATTCCATATCGTTAATTTATCAGAAGTATTTGTATTACTTCCACTCTGATTTAACGCAAAAAATGGATAATCAGGAAACGGATTAATTTGCCATAAAACAACAGATTCGTCATTATAAAAAGAAACATTCTCCATCCTTATCTGATAGATTTCGCCATGAAAATTAAAACGACGACAAAATGCAGAGCCATGTCCAAGAGTCTGGCATTCCAGTTCAAGTGATGAAAGAAAAATTTCAACCTGCAGACGTATATAACTCTCTCCGGATAAGGGTTTATCTTCTCTGGAAAAGAGTTCAATAAAAGCCCCATTGGCATAAAGGATTTTCCGGTTGTTGTTACGGACACAAACCGGAACGGGAGAATTTCTGTAGATATTCTGAACGTTAAGGATGTATTTATTTACAGATTGACTGTTAAGTGGCCTTTCTCTACGATCCAGCGCACACATAGGAACCTCCGTTAAGGATTCTATGGACAGTCGATGCAGGGAGGTCTGAACTCCCTGCATCGGCGATTTTCAGTTTCAATTTTTAACGTGGCATTAACCACGTAATTAATATAACCTTTATGCGGTTAATTGTCATCAAATTGAACCAGATCAAAATCCTGTTATTTGAAGCAAATCAACTTTTAATTCCTTTTTATTCCTCATCATTTTCTGGAAAGAACCTCTCCATCTCAGATGACACCTTATCCCTGATATCTTCGACCATATTCGCATATTCAAACTTTGGATTCCCGGAAACATGAGGGCTTAGTGACTCAATACCTAAAATCTTAGCAACTGTTGACTGTGTTTTTACCGCACATTCAAGAAGTACCTTATTAAACTCAGCCTGATTGAACGCTGACTCTTTACGCTCCATCTGAGCCTCATGTACACGAAGCCCTAATTCGAGAAGCATAGTGGATATGCTTGAGAAACTTACATCTGTACTTTTAGCTCCTTCTGCACGTCTTCTTTCCACAATTTTATTTATTTTATAGACAATTTCGTCACTGACATAAGCCTGCACTTTCGCCATATGTATACCTCTTTATTTTCTTATCGCATCAAATTTATTTCACATATAAAAAAATGACAATTCATCGATGAATCGAATCGTGACGCAAGTTACGAAAATTACGATTCATGCAGCAAATCACATCACGAATTGAATCTAGAGTCAATTCGCTTTAACTCGTTGTTTTATTATTACTGATTCATCTATGAGTTGCGTTAAATTCATTGGTGAATCATATGCGATTCACCTATGAATCCTTTTTATAATGTAAAATAAATTAAAATACATTATTTAAAACATAAGTTAATGATTCAAATAGCAAATCAGCAAAAACTTGTTTTTGCGTAGTGTGTGGTGCTTTTGGTGGTGAGAACCACCAACCTGTTGAGCCTTTTTGTGGAGTGGGTTAAATTATTTACGGATAAAGTCACCAGAGGTGGGAAAATGAAAAAATGGATGTTAGCCATCTGCCTGATGTTTATAAATGAGATCTGCCAGGCCACTGATTGCTTTGATCTTGCAGGCCGGGATTACAAAATAGATCCTGATTTACTGAGAGCAATATCATGGAAAGAATCCCGTTACCGGGTTAATGCCATCGGTATTAATCCGGTAACGGGATATGGCAGCGGACTGATGCAGGTAGATTCCCAGCATTTTAACGAACTGGCCCGCTATGGAATTAAGCCGGAACATCTGACAACAGATCCCTGCATGAACATTTATACCGGTGCTTATTATCTGGCAATAGCCTTTAAAAAATGGGGCGTCTCCTGGGAGGCCGTTGGTGCATACAATGCCGGATTCAGGAAGACCGAACGCCAGAACCAGAGACGTCTTGCCTACGCATCAGAGGTTTACCGGATTTATACCGGGATAAAAAGCAGTAAAGGTATCCGGATTCCGGTCACGAAGAAATCACTTCCGGAAATCAACAGCGTGCAGAACAATTAATCTTACAGACATTGTCAGATACCGGTTATGCCGCAAAAGCGGCATGAAGGCCACACACAAAAATATCATATGAGTGACAATGCTGACTGGCCGAAGCCCCGCGAAGCGGGAACCCATCTTATATATACCCGGTAACTGCGCAGCCTCCTGCCAGACCATTTTTCGCGGGCACAATATTTACAGACAACCGGAAAGCCGGTTGATGGAATTGAGGTATATCAGACGACACAGCGATGCCGAAGAATGATAATATAAGTAAAGCCCCGAAAAATTTTCGGGGCTTTACTTATATTATCATGACTTCCACTTTCTGAACTGTTCGGCAATCACCCATAACGCCTTGTTGATTCTTATATCACCATCAATACCTGTAATGGCTCTTGTCCTGGTATTTTTCCCGGAGGCACTTCGCCCCGATAATCCACCTTTTATCATATTCTCCTGAACCCGCTGCCAGGTTGTCCAGAGATCGTTCTGTTTATCCTCCCGACGACGGGGAGTAATTATTTGTTCAGGCGTCACTGGCGTTTTATTTTCATCTTCATACCTGACCATCAGTGCAGCTCTGCCAAATAAATGTTGCTCGTCACTGTTAAGATGAATTTCTTTCATCGCCTCCATATTATCAGTGACCTTATCAAAGACACCGAGCACTTCATACGCTCCCTCGATAACCTTCCCGACAATATCACCTTTATGTGGAACACGGATTTCGCCAAAATTATTTCCGCACACCAGGCCATTTGTGCAGACAAAACGAAAAATTCCGGGGATCATCTGATAACTGGATGAACCATCATGTGAATTAAGCAGGATAATTTCAGGAACTTCCTGCCCGTTAATATGCCCTCCCCTGCGAAGACGTAACATATGTTTACTGTATTCGCGGCGTCCCAAATCACGAACCCGACTCTGACAGGCAAAGAATGGCTGGAAACCTTCATCACGTAACTTATTGATGATATTGATTGTTGGAATATACGTATAACGTTCACTCCGGGACTCATGTTTATCACCGGAAAATACCGAAGGCACGAACTGCATTAATTCATCATCCGTTAAAGGACGTTCACGACGGATGGAATTATACCGACCAAAACGGGAAGCTAATCGCATAACAGCTACTCCTTTATGAAAGAATAAATTTAATAAAAAATTTTTCCGCTTAATATCATCCCTCCCGATCTCCATTAACAAGATTGCAACAATCAGGAGGGATATTCATCACATCCGGTCAGCAGATCGCCCGGATATCGAGGCCGGCACGCTTAATCTGACGCAGGAACTGTTTGAAGTGATCGGCTTCCGCAATGTTGATATGGCGGAACTGCGTATCCACACCCCGGCTGAGCGCGTAGCTATAGCTGAAGGCCATCTTTTCCGGGTGGCTTTTGCGATATTTTTTCAGCTCAGTCAGGCTGCTGAATTCCAGGACGTCCCACTCTTCCCCGGTGTTTTTTTCCCTCCCGGCAACAAGAATCGTGTACGACGCGGTGTTAACGTGGATATTTCGGGTACTCATCCAGCTTTCTCCTCTCTCTGGTTTTCAGCCCCCATCATCTGTTGAGTTTCGGGAGCCGCGGTTTTGACGTTTTGCGGGGACCTGCTCTTTGTTCCCTCCGGTATTCACCATCACCTGTTTGAGAACCTTCGCCACATGGGGCATCACTGCCACGGCCTGACGCACCTGTCCTGGGCAGAACGCAAAATTTTTTACCGGGTTTTGGGTAAAAAATTTTGTGGGCTGTTCATTTACCCTGGACAGTCAGTGCGGCAGGTTGTGGCTGTATCAGCCCCCGGCGACAGGGGCTTAAACAGGTGAATGGCACCGGACACAACAACGGGCAGGGACCCGCCGCAACGACGTGAAGCGCGGTTTGCGAAACGGCGTTGCGCCTTACATCCCGGCGGCCTTTTGCCGGGATGCCAGGAGCGCAGGCCACGGCGCGACAGAGGCGGCGCGACCGGAACGGTCGCTGCAAGCCGGGGGTTTTCACGCATCGGACCGTAGCGACAGCCCGAAACCGCGCCAGCGGGTTCGGCGGAGACTGGCGGGTGCGCCAGCAGCTGCCTGTCGGAGTCGGGCCTGACGACCGGATGCCGCCAGGCAGCCGGGAGCCGAAGGTGCGCCCGGCAGACAGGACAACACTGCAGTAGTCAGAATCAGAGCGGCAGGAAAAAGAAGAGCAGTAGCAGTAGCAGTAGCAGTAGCAGGAACAACAACATCATCAGTAACAGACAAATGACAGGTCTGAAAAGACAGAAGCCCCCATCAGAACGTCCGCGTAATGAAAGGGGCGGCGCGTGAGCGCAGCCCCTTTCAGCGCCACCGGCGCGCGGTCTTTTCCCGGCGCGGACAGACGGGCATTTATCCTCCCGCCAGCCCTGTGTCATCAGGCACGCAAACGAATAATCATCGTCGGGACATCGGTATAAGCAAACGTGCCGCGCGGCAGCTCCTCGCGGACGTCAGAAAACGGTAACAGCTTCTCCTGCTGGCGTGGCCCGTTGAGACAGACGGCAACCAGAACGCCCCCCGGACGCAACAGGGAAAAAGCCCGCAGGATATGCCGGATATCCTGCCCGTGACTGAACGGCGGATTCATAATGATCCGGCTGTAATACTGCACCGGCTGCCATTCCATGAAGTCGCCACACTGAACCCTGACACCGTTAAAATTTTCCCGCAGATACCGGACCAGCCCGCTGTTAATCTCCACCGCATCACACATGGCCTCCGGCGCGGTATCCCGAATAGCCCGCAGTATGGCCCCGGTGCCGGCAGAGGGTTCCAGAATGTGATCACGGTTGCTGATTTCCGCCAGCGTCACCAGGCGATCACAGACCGGGGCAGGAGTCACAAAAAGCTGAGATTCAGCCCGGATTTCAGCAACCGGCGCGGCGTTATCCAGCCTTGCGCGCATCAGCCGGATACGTTCTCTTAACTGACTGTGCATGTCATTATCTCCGTCATCCCCCGGGGATTTCCCGGGGGGATATACCTTATTTCTGTGGGATTTCCGTGATTTTCATGTCGGTGATATACACATTCACCAGACGGAAATTATTGTCCATTGTGCGGCGGTAGCGGTATGCCCCGTGGTCTTCTGCTTCTTCCACACTGCGCACGGCCTTACAGTCCCGGGGCAGGGCGGCCCACTGCGCCTTTGTCATTTCCCGGAAACCTTCCCCCGGATAGTTGACTACCGGCGGACGCTTCGCGGCCTGACTGGCGACGGCAGCCTCTTCTGCCGATGGTGCTTTGTAGTCCGTGATGCGATCGGGCGTCACTTTCATCGTGCCGCTGTACCCGAGAAAACTGTAATTTGGCGTTGTGACTGAACTCACCGCCCCGTTGCTTTTGTTCACGCGGATGATAGTCAGCCACTCGCCCCGGCTGAAAACCTGTCCGCCCGGCTCAAAATCCTGTGTCCGGGTAACCACGCCGCCGCTTTCGTCCAGCATGGCACGCTCATAGATCAGGCGGTTCTGATAGTGGTTAACCCAGCGTTGCTGATGCTGAATCTGCCGTTCATGACAGCGGATCGCAATTTCGCGGGCCTGCTCCGTGGTGATGATGTCATCATCCAGGGCCGACCATAACGACCGGCTCCCTTCATACTGGCTTTTTTCTGCCGGGCGCGGATACGTATCCAGCGGGAAACAGGCGCTGATATGGTCATGACTGCTGATGAGTTTTGCCATATTCAGATCCAGCGATTCAGCCCGCCACATCGTCAGATATTTCTGCGACTGTGCGATGGTCTTTTCAGCCTTGCGCAAATCAGCTTCGATTTTTTTGATACGACGCCAGCGAACGTCCGGGCGTTCTTTATACTTCGCGTGAAGCAGTGCCGACCGCGCCCGTTCTTCCCAGTATTCCGCACGTTCAAAGAGCATCACGGCACGTTTCATGCCGTTTTCAATACGCTGCGCATCACGACGGGCGCGGCGTTCGCTGTGATGCCCCACAAGAATGGGCTGACCGGGCGGGATCATCGCGGCCAGTCTTTCCACTTCATCAAGTGCCTGTGCGGATTCACTGGCCCGCTTTCCGCTGTATCCGGTAAACCGCTCCGCCCGTGCTTCCTGACGTTCAGCGAGCGTGCTGTCTTCATCCTCAATCTCTCCGGCAAGTGAGAGGAGCACGTCTTCCCGGCCCGGTGTCCAGGCTGGCGCGACAAACAGCGCCTGTCTGGGTGCCCAGCGAAAACCGGCATCATGCACTTTTTTATACGTCTCCGGGTCAAGACGTGACGCGGCATACAGGCGCAGTTTGTTGTCATCCGGTGAGTAGGTCGCGCGGTACATCTGCACAGGGCTGGCGGCTTCCGGGGCGGTCATGGTGATTGCTGCTAATGTCATAAAATGTTCTCCTTCCGTCTGTTGCCGCCCCTCGCGGGGCGGCTCACCTCATCAGTTAAAAGCGCGTTTCAGTTCGAGTGTGCGGAGCACCTGCCCGAAAGCCGTATTTTTCATGGCGGGGATGTGTACACCACGTCCCCGGTGAAAACTCCGGGCAATGTGTCGCCCGAAGGCTTTCAGCACGGGGTCAATTTCCGGCGCGGGGATGTCTTCGCGTCTGAAACGGGGATGACGGCGGGGCTTTACAGCCGCTGCGGAAGGTGAAACAATACTTACCGTCATAAATGAAACTCCTTATGACTGTTGAATGGAACCGCAGAAACTGCTCGAACAGTTTTTGCGGTGTGGATTAAGCAGGTCCTCCCCGGCCTGCTTTTTTCATATCTGCGTCTGACGTTCTCCGGTGTTTTCCTCCTTCTGTTCCTGCGTTCTCATTACCTGCCAGCCGGATGACTGACAGAACAAATAAATGCGTATTGCCGGAGCCTGAAATAAATCCTGATTTTTAAAGAACATCACCCGTTGAGTTTCGGGAGCCGCGGTTTTGACGTTTCGCGGGAACCTGCTGCTGTATTCCCTGTGGTATGAACTTCACCCGTTTGAGAACCTTCGCCGCAAGGGGCATCACTGCCACGGCCTGACGCACCTGTCCTGGGCAGAACGCAAAATTTTTTACCGGGTTTTGGGTAAAAAATTTTGTGGGCTGTTCATTTACCCTGGACAGTCAGTGCGGCAGGTTGTGGCTGTATCAGCCCCCGGCGACAGGGGCTTAAACAGGTGAATGGCACCGGACACAACAACGGGCAGGGACCCGCCGCAACGACGTGAAGCGCGGTTTGCGAAACGGCGTTGCGCCTTACATCCCGGCGGCCTTTTGCCGGGATGCCAGGAGCGCAGGCCACGGCGCGACAGAGGCGGCGCGACCGGAACGGTCGCTGCAAGCCGGGGGTTTTCACGCATCGGACCGTAGCGACAGCCCGAAACCGCGCCAGCGGGTTCGGCGGAGACTGGCGGGTGCGCCAGCAGCTGCCTGTCGGAGTCGGGCCTGACGACCGGATGCCGCCAGGCAGCCGGGAGCCGAAGGTGCGCCCGGCAGACAGGACAACACTGCAGTAGTCAGAATCAGAGCAGGAAGAAAAAGAGAATAATCACAGGGAAGGTGATGTGATTTCTGACAGGCCATAACCAGAGAAGGCGGGGGAAAAGAACGGGCGCCGCAGGCGCACGTTCATCCCCGTTCCTGAAGGGAAACGACCTTCCTGAAGTCAGGTTGTTCATGCCCGTACAACATCAGCAAGGAGAAAGGGGCTACCGGCGAACCAGCAGCCCCTTTATAAAGGCGCTTCAGTAGTCAGACCAGCATCAGTCCTGAAAAGGCGGGCCTGCGCCCGCCTCCAGGTTGCTACTTACCGGATTCGTAAGCCATGAAAGCCGCCACCTCCCTGTGTCCGTCTCTGTAACGAATCTCGCACAGCGATTTTCGTGTCAGATAAGTGAATATCAACAGTGTGAGACACACGATCAACACACACCAGACAAGGGAACTTCGTGGTAGTTTCATGGCCTTCTTCTCCTTGCGCAAAGCGCGGTAAGAGGCTATCCTGATGTGGACTAGACATAGGGATGCCTCGTGGTGGTTAATGAAAATTAACTTACTACGGGGCTATCTTCTTTCTGCCACACAACACGACAACAAACCACCTTCACGTCATGAGGCAGAAAGCCTCAAGCGCCGGGCACATCATAGCCCATATACCTGCACGCTGACCACACTCACTTTCCCTGAAAATAATCCGCTCATTCAGACCGTTCACGGGAAATCCGTGTGATTGTTGCCGCATCACGCTGCCTCCCGGAGTTTGTTCGGCACCATCCACCGCTCCATCTCACGGACAGCGTGACCGGCCTCTCTTGCTGCAAGACTGGCTTCCGCAATAACCTGCCAGAACGGCATATCCTGCCACTGCCAGCGTTCCATTCCGGCCAGTGACGGAAAACGCTCGCCCCACTGCCAGAACAGGGTTTCCAGGTCATGCTCTGCCACCCGGTCACTCCAGCGTGCATGCCAGCTTCCGACTGTTTCCGGTGAATGGAACGCCAGTTCGATTTCAGCCTGGGCGACCAGCGCCTGGTACGCACGGGCTTTCTGCTCTGCCTCCCGTGCCTGCTGGCGGCTGTACTTCTGCATGACCAGCGCGGATTTATGGCGACTGCGTTCCCTGACACGAAACCGCACCGACGGGAACAACCGCTCTGCTGCATCACCGGGAAGGGGAAGGAGGCAGACCTCGCCCTGTGTTTCAATCAGCACATCGATGGCATACAGCCACTGAAGACGGTTGCCGTGCAGTTCTTCTGCGGTCAGGGACGGCATGAAAAATCGCAGGTCAGACAGCGATATCCTGCGGCTTCCGTTCAGACAGCGGAAAAACGCCCCCGCATACGGATATTCAGCCAGCGTGTTACCCTGATGGCGGCGTTTTTCGGTCTCCGCCACCGCCCGCCATGCGGCCTGTTGCTCTGTGCTGAGAGGAACCAGTGCCTGTGAACGTGCGCTCATGCCTGACCCCCTTCCGCCATCAGGATATGGATGATGTCACTGACGCTGTACCCCTGCGCGTCCAGTGACGCCGCCAGTGCCAGTGAATGGCTGACGGCTTCCGGTGCAAACCGCCGCTGTACCTGAACCACCGCAAACGGCTCACCACCGGCATTCACCAGAACCAGCACCCAGACCTGAGAGACATCGCCCGGTGAACATAACGCCAGGTGAAAACGTTCGTGGGCAGGCGTGAAACGGACCTGGACGGGGAAAAATCCGCCAAACTCGCTGCCGTACTCGCCGTTCATCGTCCAGTTGTCCGGCGCATCCAGCTCCCGCATCACGGCGTGTGTCAGCTCACGGCGTTCATCACTTCCGGCAGCCCGGATATCTTCATATTCCTGTGCGTTCATGGTCTGTAATACATTCAGGGTCAGTTCAGTTTTCATCACGGTATCTCCCTTGCTGCCGCCCCGTCTCCGGCGGGGCGGTGTGGTTGTTCATCAGGCGGCATCAGCCAGGTTATCGGTACGTTCAGTGGCATCCGTCTGTGGGCGTGGTGCACACATCCAGCCAGGCACCCAGCGGTTGTCTTTCATATGGTGCTCTGCATGTTCAGCCGCATCACCTTTCTTCATCTTCTCCGCGTCCCGTGCAGCACCGGACAGTCCGGCCTCATTCAGGGCTGCGATAATCTGCGGCTTTTTCAGGTGTCCGAAGAAGTTTGCTTTTGTCGGCTGCCACCAGTCGCGCATGTGGAATCCGATAGCGGTTTCCAGCGGGTCAAGCGGACTGCGTGACGTGTGACCACACTCACGGGTCTGAACGCCGTGGATGCTGCACGCAGTGCAGAAACTGAGCAGGGATAACAGCACCTCCTGGCTGAGTGACAGGAACGTCGTCATGTCCCGTGACCATCCCTCCGGCAACAGGGCGACCAAACGTGCTTTTTCTGCCATCAGCGCCATGAATGCGGCACCTTCCTTCCCTGACGGCGCATCGCTGGTCAGCGAATAATGTTCACATTCCAGGCTGATTTGTGCTGGTTTACTGTACGCCCCGCTGCCAAACACATTCAGGCAGAGCGTCCATGCCAGCAGTGCCAGGGATTTGTCCGGCTGCTGCATCAGTGCTGCCTGGACTGCCAGCGTGCGCTCTGAGGACATTTTCGTCAGCAGTGGCAGACTGATTTCCTCCACGGAGGCTTTCTCCTGCACCTGTTCCGTGTGGTCAGCGTCGTCAGCCACATCATCCTCACTGCGTAACTGCACACCACGCTGGACACATACGTTTCCATAACGCCAGGACACCACCACGCCACTTCCGGCACGCATCTCCGGCGTCCACGCCCTGACCTTCGCCATGCAGTCAATCAGCTTCATTTCTGCTTCCAGCAGGTCGGATTCCTCACACTGGTTTTCCAGCGCATCGTAACGTGCCATCAGTTCGTTCAGGCGTTCTTCTTCTGCCTCCGTCAGCACCGCTTCCGGCTCCGGCAGACTGCGGTATGTTCCGGCATCCTCACGGCACTCACCAACGGCCTCCATGCGTCCGGCACACCATCCCCAGCCCTCGGCTTCCCGAAGGTGTTCAGCAACAGCCTGGAGTTTTTCCAGCAGGGCAGCATCGAGCGCAACACAGTCCACATAGCCACCCTCGTCGTCGCTGAACAAATCGGTGCGCAGTTCATCTGGCGAGAAGGCATCAGCCCCCACAAAGCGGAATTTAGTGTTCCCCACCACCGCCACTTCACTTTCGGTCACCAGACGACGAATGGTCTGTACTTCCGGTTTTCCGCCCCATCCCGACTGACAGGCAGCTTCAAACACCTGCACCTGACGCGCGGTGTCGTTCTCCAGCGCCAGCGCCTGACAGTGCTCTGTGGTGATGCGGTCTTCTGCCAGCGCATCGAGGATGACAGGCGCAAGGTCTGCCAGTTTCAGCATTCGCTGAACGTGGCGGGGTGAATAGCCCAGCAAATCACCGATTTGTGCAGGCGTTTTGCCTTCCTGCGCCATTGCACGGAATCCGGCAATCTGTTCGGCAGGGTGCATATCCCGACGATGACCGTTTTCAGTCATTGATGCGGCAGTCGCCAGTTCCTGCGGAATAACCTTCACGCGGACAGGCCAGTCAGCCGGAAGGATGTTGCGCTCTGCCAGCATGTTGAGTGCTGCCAGTCGGCGACCGCCTGCGGCGACACCGTAACGGTCACCTGGCAGGGCATGAACAACCAGATTCTGCAGCAGGCCGACGCCCTGAATGGACTCTGCCAGTTCGCTGACGGACTCCGCAGAATACGGCACCGTGCGCACATTCAGCGGTGACTTAATCAGCGAGGCCAGCGGCACGCTCACTTCAGCCGTCTCCGCCAGCAGGGCCGACAGGACTGTTTCCTGCGTTTTTGCAGGTTTACGGCTGGATTTACGCTCCGTTTTTACCTTAGACTCTGTAACTGACATATATTTCTCCTTTGACCGGGGTGGTTGTATGTCTGCCGGACGTGATCCCCGTCCGGCACCTCTCTTACTTAAGAATCCCGAAATCACGGATGACATGGTTCATCCAGTACCCGGCACCGTCCTCAAAATTCCAGGTACGCCAGACCATTGCACCGTTATTACGGACAACCAGGCGAAACTGTTCGCCGTGATCATCCTCGATAAAGACGTTCCGGTACTGTACGGCAACGGCTTCGGCCTGTTCGCGGGTAAAGGAGCCGTCAGGCAGCCCCTGAAGTATTCTGAAATATTCGCTCATCCTCATCTCTCCGGTGATGCCCCGTACAGGACGGGGCGGGGCCGTTGTCACAGTCAGTCGTTCAGAACGGGATATCGTCTGAAAACCCGTAATCGTCACCCTCCGGCGGTTGCGGCTGAGGCTCCGGCTGCGCGGCCTTTCGTCCACGGCCTTTCGTTTTTGCGCCACCTTTTTTCGTACCGGCCTCCGCCTGTGGTTCCGGCTGAGGCTGACCGCTGAACTGTTGCCCCTCTTCCGGCTGAGTCTGAGCACCTGCGGCACGTCCCAGCATCTGCATGGTGCCCGTGGTCTTAACAAGAATTTCGGTGACGTAACGGGTGATACCGTTATCTTCCCAGCTACGGGTGCGAAGCTGACCTTCGATGTAGACCTGCACGCCCTTGCGCAGATATTCGCCAGCCACTTCCGCGAGCTTGCCGAACAGCACCACGCGATGCCATTCTGTCTGCTCCCGCATCTCCCCCGTCTGTTTGTCACGCCAGCTTTCTGACGTGGCCACCTGCAGGTTTGCCACTGCGCCCCCGTTGGGGATGTAACGGACTTCCGGATCTTTTCCCAGACGACCGACAAGAATGACCTTGTTAATGCCACGAACTGCCATGATGTATCTCCTTCTGTTGATGTTTTCAGCCCCCATCATCTGTTGAGTTTCGGGAGCCGCGGTTTTGACGTTTTGCGGGGACCTGCTCTTTGTTCCCTCCGGTATTCACCATCACCTGTTTGAGAACCTTCGCCACATGGGGCATCACTGCCACGGCCTGACGCACCTGTCCTGGGCAGAACGCAAAATTTTT
>OMAC01000206.1_pt1 | contig 58567 bp, 46 predicted proteins | sample 1644561 | NCBI WGS metagenome assembly OMAC01 (sample SAMEA103958144, study PRJEB25191) | human gut metagenome
ATCATGCAGCCATTTCCGGAAAATCAATGCCCTTTTGACAGGGAGTAATCAAAAAAGGGGCACCAATTATCCATTCGGTAATCTTTGCCCTGGATATGGGCCTTAACCTCATCTCCCTGGGAATCCCTCAGACAGCCCCGCGCCCCCGTCCGCGGACCGGAAGGACGGTGCTCATTAATCGTCATCCCATAGCGTAGACGCCCTTTCCCCGGGTCCTTCTCCGTCAACAGCTGTACCGCATTCTTCCCCACCAGCCGGACAGACTTGATGGCAATATCCTCTCCCTCAGCCCCCACAAGGGAAAAACCATAATTGCCAGGATCGTCAACCGTCTTCGTGTCCAGAACCAAAGGGGGACAGGGAGCATAAAATGCCACTTCCACCGTCCACCCCTTTCCGGACTTCCTGATTTTATGGTTCAGGGGATGCACGGGTTTCCAGTCCGCCCCATCCAACAGGACTTTCTTCATGACATAGCCCACATACTCCCCATAAAGGCGGGACATGGGCGCCGTCAAATGGACTCCGTCGCTATACTCGAAATGGTACATCGGGGTCGTCATCACATACCGGCTGTCCTTCTCCAAAGCCATATCCAGCTGTTCCAGGGCAATAGCCGGATAATCCGTAGGATTAAACTGATAATAATTCAAATGGGAACCAACCTGATAGCCGAAACAGACCACATCGTTTTTCTGCCCGGTCACGGCCCTGGCGTCATGATTTATGTCCCTGATCAGGTTTTCCATTTTTTCCCGGTACCATTCCCTCGTCTTTCTGTCCTGGTGATCCGTCTCTCCCTGGGTCCAGATAAACGCAGGCATGGAAAGAGTCTTCCCTTCCCGGTCAGCCAGTATTTTGGCGGCCTTCAAATCATCCAAAATGCGGTTGTAGGCTCCAGTTCCCCTGCCCAGGGAACCAAGGCTCGCCCCACCCACTCCCGTCGCAGAACAAATCAACCGGATACGGGAAGCCGTAACAGGAGAATAACGCTGCATCAGGCGGAACAAACGGCAGGCAGCCCCGGATACGGGAGTTTCGCCGCGCGGACCGTTCACTCCTTCCTCCAGAGGAACCAGCATCTTGCGGTCACTGCCGTTCTCATACGCTCTCACCCCTCCCCTGAACATATACAAGCCCCCTTCCTCCTGCTTTTCCGTTACAACGGGCTTAGCCGTCCAGCCCACAGAAAGGGATTGACCGTAAGAAGTTAAATAATTCCAATCCGCCCACTCTGTTTTCCGGGAGGCACAGATGGATGCGGAAGCCGCCGCAGCCATGTGGAAAGCAAGCAAAATCAAGGTAACAGGAATATTCATCAGATAATTCAACGGGTTCTGTTCGTGAACATACGTTAGCCTTCCCCTCTTTTTATCAATTCCTGAACACAAAGCTGTCCATCCATTGCTGCAGTACCATTACGCCAGGAAATACGGAATTGCCGTTCCAGCCGGGTCCACGCCATGTTTCGGTACCATGCCATACCGGCAGGAAAACGCATTCAATATACCAACGGGATTTTTCATCCTCCAAAAGAAAGGCGGCAGAAACATTCCCCGTATTGTATAAACAACATGAATCATTTACCGTCTATCAACGCCATATCCGCCTCCATCTGCCTTCTGGGATGCGGACTCGCCCTGCCTGTTTTCTCCCAACAGCCGGAAAAAGGAAAACCCGATGCCGCCCACATTTCCAAAACAAAAGCTGACTGGTGGAGCCAGAGGCACGCCCTGTTAAAGCAGACCCTGGCGGAAACACCATGCCAACTGCTGTTTATCGGCGATTCCATCACCCACCGCTGGGAAACCGACGGCAAAAAAATATGGTCTCAATATTTTTCCCCCTATGCTCCTGTCAATTTCGGCATAGGAGGCGACAGGACGGAACATGTATTGTGGCGCATTGACGATTCTGCCCTTAAAACGCCACATTCCCCCCAAGTATGCGTTATCATGGTGGGCACCAATAACACGGGGCAATACAAAGGCAGGCAGACCCCGCAGGAAACGGCGGAGGGTATCAGGGAAATAGCTTCCCGGGTCCATCGGCTCCACCCCGCCACTGAAATCATTCTTCTGCACATCTTTCCCCGGGGGAAAACGGCGGAAGACCCCCTGCGCATCCAAAATGAAATGATCAACAGGGAGCTGGACAAAACAAATATGCCGAGAGTCCATGTCGTCAACATTAATTCCGCATTCCTGGACAAGGACGGCACTTTCCTGCCGGGAATTACCGGGGACCTCGTCCACCTTACAGAAAAAGGCTACCGTCTCTGGGCTGAAGCACTGCTGCCGGAAATCAAAAAATACATGAAGTAAGTCCGCTACCCCCTTCCGCCCGGCTCAACGTCCAATTCGGCCTCATCTGCGCAGAAGCGGCCAGCCAATCATGGTTGTCACTCCCGCACATAAAAAACCGGAGGGATTATTTTCCCTCCGGTTTTCGGATACGGCCGTTAAAACCGTTTAAATTGTCTTAATCACGGAAGAGTCGTCATCATCCCTGTCCTCGGCAGAAGCGGCCTTCCTGGTGGGAACAGGCGTCTTCCTGACCTTTTCCAGAGCCTTGTCCACCGCCGCAATCACCTTGTCTTCCCCGGTCTTCTGACTGGACAACTCATTATAAATCTTTTCCTTGGCCTCATAATCGGCCTTGGCTGCCGCATCGCCGGGATTGGCCTTGAACTTGTCCTCCGCTTTGAACAAGGCTTCCTCCGCAGCCTGGAACTTTGGTTCCACCGCGTTTCTCTGGTCTTCCGCAGTCTGCTTGATGCGGCCCAGCAGGCGAATCACATACGGGCGGTTGCTGAGCCTCTTGAATGCGGAAACCAGAAACTGGCGGCGTTCGCTGGTTTTGGCATCCGCAATAAGGGGGTCAAACAACTTGAGCGTGGCGTTGTCATCCCGGTCACGGTCCACGGAGAGTACGCGGAGAATGGAATCATGGGCCTGGGAACGCACGCGTTCATGCAGGTATTCGTCTTTCCAGGCCTTGAACAGGTACGGAACGGCGTCATCCGTATTCCAGTCCCCCCAGGCGGTAATGATGGCAAGCGCCTTTTTGGGATCTTCCTTATAGCTCTTTTCCATCATGTCCAGCACCTTGGGATCACCGGTGCGGGCCAGCAGCTTGTAGAGCATTTTGACGTTTTCCTCCGGCATGTTTTTCTGATACTGGAGCAGTTTGGAGGAAAGCGCCTTGCGCTTGGCTGGAGGAGCTTCGTCAATCAGGTAGCGCGCCGTACGGAAAGCGGAGGAAATCAAATCCGGGGAAGCATCCTTCTTCTGGAGGATCTTCATCACGTCGTCAAGGTCGTCCAGCTTCATGGCAAAACGCATGTACTTGAGCACCACGGCCTGCTTGTCCTGGATCTTCTTATTCTTGCTTTCGCTGATGGAAGCGTACAGGTCTTTCAGCATGTCGCGCATGGCGGGGCTGGAAGACTTGGCCAAAAGGGTCACCATCATGGAATATTTTTCCTTACTGTACCTGCCGACATTTTTTTTCATGTCTTCCACCACCTGACGGGCAATGTTGTCATCCATCTGGGCCATGATGGAAACCAGGTGGGCGGCGCCGGGCCAGTTTTCCCTGTTGCCCTTGACTCCCCTCACATTGGCGAGCAGCAGAGCGGCATCCTCCGCATCGGGAACGACTTTCACATCCGGGACACGGCTGAGATTCTTGGAGTCAAACAGACGGCTGCGGCCCAGTTTCCCGCCTTCCACGACCAGCGCATTCAGGCGGGCGTTCTCACCTTCCACCTTTTCTTTCTTGCTGTTGGTGCTCCATGCATAAATCCCTACGCCGGCAGCGATGACAACCAAAGCGCATACCCCATAAATAACACCCCGCAGCAGGGATCTGGATTTATCCACGGAAGCGGCCATATCCCGGGCGGATTCCGTTCCGGCGGGAGGCTGAATACCGCCGTCGCCCGCCGGAGGAGCGCCAGCGGCAGGGGAAACTCCCTCGGCGACCACAGGCTGGGGAACCGCAGCAGGAGCCACGGAAGAAGCTGGTGCTGCCCCCACGGGGGATTTTAATACTTTCAGCTTGGGAACGGCGCTTTCCGGAGCGGCGACCGGGGATTTTTCCGCCGCAGCGGGAGCCGCGGCCGTCTTGAAAACTTTCAATTTGGGAGCCCCCCCCGCAGGAGCAGGCTCCGGAACAGACGGTTCCGGGGTCTGCACAGCCGCAGGCGCTACCCCTGCGGCCTGGGCCAGAGCAGCGGCCTGAGCCTCCGCCAGGGCTTTCTGGGCCTCCGCTACCTTGGCAAGGGCATCCTGAATCTGGGCGTCCACGGAAGGCTCGGGCTGCGGAGCGGAAGCGGCTTCCTTTTTCTCCAGCTCCGCCGCAAGGCGCGCTCTTTCCTCTTCGGCAGCTACACGGGCGGCCTCCTTTTCTGCGGCAATGCGCGCGGCTTCGGCAGCCTCCTGCTCCGCCTTGATTCTTGCGGCTTCCTGCTCGGCAGCTATTCTCGCCGCCTCCTTTTCGGCAGCAATACGGGCGGCTTCCTGCTCGGCAGCCGCTTTTTCCGCAGCAATCCTGTCCGCCTCCGCCTGTTCCGCTGCGCGGCGGGCGGCTTCCTCCTGCTCCTGAGCCAGCTTGGCCTGCAACTCAGGAGTGAGAAAACGCGGCTTGACAACCTCCACGCCTTCCGCGGCGGGAGAAACAAACTTTACCTTGGGTGCGGCCGCAGGGGCTGCCGTTACCAAACGGCGTCGCAATTTGGGAGGTTCCGGCGAAGAAGGGGTTCCTGTCTGATCGGTCATCGTGATAAAATGGCTGGGAAATTGGAGTGATTTTATACGATTCCGCGGCCCCCTGCAACCTCAAAATACCGTCTGGAAAACGGGCGGGGAACAGCCGCCGTGCGTGGTTCAACAGGCAGATTGCGGAAAAAGGCTTCACCCGGGATATAACATGGAAAAGCGTTTAAATATCCCGCGGATTCTCCCGCAAAATCATAAAAAACACAATATGTTAACAACAACAATCATGAATAAAGTAAAGCGCCCGTAATAGAACTTCAAGAATACGCACCAGTCATTTAAGAATCCTCTTAAAAAATGTTATAACACATATACTTTTTTCTTGCCAGACCAAGGATGATTAGTTAAATAAACAACCACTCGTCAACATCATGAATTCCAACGACAGTACCAAAAATAAGAGGCGCTACACGCCTGAAGAAAAACAATCCGTTCTTGATTTCATTGCTGAACGGAAAACCCAAAACAAAAGGGGTGCCCAGAAAGAAGCCGCCGAACGCTTCGGCATCAGCACGGTGACCATCTCAAGCTGGATGAAGGCATCCAAGGCCAAGCGCGGCCGCAAGCCCGGCACCAAAAATACAACTGCTCCCAAAACACAGCCTCTCGCAGCCGCCCAACCCGCCGACCTGCGCCGCCTGGCGGCCGTTCTGGAAGAAATCGCCGACCTTGAAGCCCAGACAGCCAAACTCGATGCCCTGCGCGCTGAAGCGGAGGAACTCAAGAACAGGCTGACTGCCAAGCAGGCCTGATTGCTTTTATTCCTTCCTTTTCCGGAAAACCGGCTTCCCCTGACAAGGGAAGCCGGTTATTTTCTTTACGGAGATCGCGCTTGCCCCCCCGGAACAATTCCTTTAATATCCGCCGTCGTGACTCAACCCGCCCACATTGCTCCCGCGAGTCAGTCTGTGGAAGGCATGTATGCTGACTACTTTCTGGATTACGCCTCGTATGTCATTCTGGAACGGGCCGTACCCAAGATCAATGACGGGTTTAAACCTGTGCAGCGCCGTATTCTGCACGCCATGGACCGCCTGGACGACGGGCGTTATAATAAAGTGGCTAATATCGTGGGAGACACGATGAAATTCCATCCGCACGGCGACCGTTCCATTGCAGACGCGCTGGTGGGGCTGGGACAAAAAGGGCTGCTTATCGACACGCAGGGGAACTGGGGCAATATTCTGACAGGCGACCCCGCAGCGGCTTCCCGCTATATTGAAGCCCGCTTCACCTCCTTTGCGCGTGACGTAGTATTCAGCCCCAAGGTCACGGAATGGCAGCTCTCCTATGACGGCAGGAACAAGGAACCGGTCAGCCTTCCCGTCAAATTCCCCCTTCTTCTCGCTCAGGGAGCGGAAGGCATCGCCGTGGGGCTTTCCAGTAAAATTCTTCCCCACAACTTCAATGAGTTGATTGAAGCCTCCATCGCCTACTTGCGCGGCCAGCCCTTCCAGCTTCTGCCGGACTTTCCGACCGGAGGCGTGATGGATGCCACCAACTACCGTGACGGAGAACGAGGGACGGGCCGCGTCCGCATCAGGGCGCGCATCCTCACGGAATCGAAGAAACTTCTCCGCATCACGGAAATCCCGTTCGGCGTCACCACGGAAATCTTAATTGATTCCATTGTCTCCGCTGCGGAAAAGGGAAAAATTAAAATCGCCCGCATTGAGGACAATACGGCCCAGCATGTGGACATCCTGGTCCATCTCCCGGCCGGAGCGGATCCGGAGCAGACGAGGAAAGCCCTGTTTGCCTTCTCCGCCTGTGAAGTCAGCATCTCCCCGAATGCCTGCGTCATTGTGGAGGAAAAACCCAGGTTCATGTGTGTCAGCGACATCCTGCGCTACAATACGGACTCCACCAAGGAAATCCTGCGCCAGGAGCAGGAAATCCGACTCAAGGAACTGAACGAGGCGTGGCACCAGGCAAGCCTGGAAAAAATATTCATTGAAAACCGCATCTACCTCTCCATAGAAGATTCCGAAACGTGGGAAGAAGTGCTCGGCACCATTGACCGGGAATTGCAGCCGTTTGCATCCCGGCTGCGCGCCCCCATTACCAGGGACGACCTGGTAAGGCTGACGGAAATCAAAATCAAGCGGATTTCCAAATTTGACGCTTTCAAGGCGGACCAGCACATCCGCCAGCTTGAAGAGGACATCGAACAAACGCAGAAGAACCTCAACCAGCTTACCAAATTCACTATCCGCTGGTTTGAAGCCCTGCGTAAAAAATACGGCGCCGCCTATCCGCGGAAAACGGAAATTTCCTCCTTCGGCTCCGTAAACCGCGCGCAGGTGGCTGTTGCCAATGAAACATTGTATATTGATGACGAAGGCTTTGCCGGTTACGGCGTCAAGAAGGGAAACCCTGTCTGCAAATGCTCCACGCTGGATGACGTGTTGATCATTGACAATGCAGGCGTGCTCAAAATCGTGCGGATTCAGGACAAATTTTTCGCTGGTAAAAATCCCCTTTATATTTCCGTCATCAAAAAAGGGGACGACCCCGTGTTCAACCTGATTTACCGGGACGGAAAAGACGGCCCCGTGTACGCCAAGCGTTTCCGCATAGGAGGGTTCACCAGGGACAAGGAATATCCGCTTACCCGAGGCGCAAAGGGAACGCGCATCTTCCACTTCTCCGTGCATGAAACGGAGGAAAACAGTTCCCAGATAAGCGTAAACGTTTATCTGAAAGCCGTTCTGAAACTCCGTAACCTGATCAGGCCCTTCCACTTCGCGGACCTGAGAATCAAAAACCGCGGTGCCCAGGGAAATATCATTACCAGGCATCCTGTGGAACGCGTCTCCCGCATCATGCCTCCGGCCAAGTCCGGAAATGAGGAAACGGAAGGGCCAACAACCGCTCCTTCCGCAACAGCGGAACGGACGGAAGGCTCACCCGCCCCCTCCGCGGAAACGCTGCATCCTGAAACAGCCCCACATTTGGAGGAACCGCCTGCCGATCCGCCGCTGGAACAGGGCTCCCTGTTTGACTCCTGAAACGTTTTCAATCTCTTAAAATGGAAATATCCATGCCTGACTATCCATTTTCGGCTTGCCACAACGGGCCATCTTCTGTAGATATGGGCCACCTCATTACCATGCCGCTTTAGCTCAGTGGTAGAGCACCCGCCTTGTAAGCGGACGGTCGTCAGTTCAAATCTGACAAGCGGCTCCATCATAACCCGCTCAAGGTCAACCCTTGAGCGGGTTGCTTTTATGAGGCGTGCGCCATTACTCGTTCCCATGAATTTCCGGCGTGCCGCTTTTGAACATTCATCATCTATTCATATCTCCGGCGGAATGCAGCAGCCGCAGGAAGCAAAGCGGACGCAACATCTGGCAAGAGGCCATTCCACCCACGAGCATCCCCGTCAACTTCCGGCAGCGAAGGGCCATTCCCGGAGCGGGAAGAAGGTTCCGTTGGCGATAACGCCGCCTCAGCAAGCCGTTTCCCCCCTTGAATACGCCTCCATTGCCATTTCGACCAAGGGAACCATGATTCAAGCCAATGGATACTACAGAAAAAAAGATGGCCGCGGCTATCCTCCGGTTTGAAGACAGCCGCGTTACCGGGCCGGATTCCCTGCGCGTTTCCCGCCTTCCCGCCGCCGATAAGGGCGGCAAGTGGGAGGTTTGCGGCATTTGCGACGGCATTGAACCGGCCGTGTTTAACAGATTGAAGGCCCTGCTGGATGCCGGAAGGCGTGAAGAGGCCTGGGAAGGTTGTCTCCAGTACGTCCTGGATAATACCGCCGCCGTGCGTTCCTGGCTGGGGTCTGACGCTTTTCCGGCCACGGAGTTTATGTTGCGGGACCATTTTTTCAATTCCGGGAGCAGGAATACCGGGAAGATTTTGCAGCGCGCGCTGAACATCCACGGCGCCGGGCTTGTGGTGGACGGCATCCCGGGAAAACAAACCCGGCAGATGTTGAAAACCGTTCTCGCCCAAACGGGAGAGTCCGAATTTCTCTCCACTCTGAACGAACGGCGCAAATCATTTTACCGTTCTTGCAAACAGTTCCCCGTGTTCGGCAAAGGATGGCTGAACCGCAGCAATGAGGCATACCGGTTCGCACAATCCCTGGTTTAGGGAAGTTCCTGCAAAAAAACTCCCGGAAAAGGAGTGCAGGAGAATTCAACCATTGTTGCAGCAACCTGTTTCCATGCACCGGATGCCATGAAAGAGCCTCCGTGCAGACATCCGCACGGAGGCTCTTTCATTAACACGATCAGGAAAACGCTTCGTCCCCCACAAACGCTCCCAGCAGACGACAAAACCGGGAAGCAGGTAATTTTACCAATCTTCCGTCCCCCCGCTTGCCATGCTGGGTCAGAATCCAGGGCAGGGAAAGAATCTCCCGTTTATAAGCCAGCAATTCCCGTACATCTCCCGCCAGAAAATGGAGATGCCAGGCATCACACCGGACCGGCTCAAACCGGAAGCGGACATCGACAATCTTTCCGAAAGATGCGGAGGAATCCACCCTGCGCGCCATCAGGACAAGCTCCGGAGTACGGACATAGACATCCTGGCGGCGGCCGTCTTCCTCCATTTCCTCCACCCTCCGGCCTGCAGCCAGATAATAGGAAAAGGCGGCAGATAAAGCGTTCATACCCAGTTTTTCTTATGCCGCCTCAACCGCTGGCGCACCGGACGATTCCCGTCGGAACGGCTCCTGAAGAACCGTTTTTCCCTAAAACCGCCGGAGCAAAAGATCGGACGGCACCCAGTCATTTGCCCTGCCGGATTTTCTGGATAACCGGAGGCATCTCCGTTTTCGGCTGTTTCTGGAAGCAGGACAAATGCCCCGGTTCCAGCACCAGGCAGGAATCGTCCCTGCATATCTCCGCCCGCTCTGCAGTCACGTCTACGGTATACCCGCAGCCGGAGAGGAGAGAAGACGCCACATAAGCCGCTCCGGCCAGAACCACCCACAAGAGACGTTCCCACCAGGTCAATCCGGGACGTGTTCCGCTTTTTTCATAAGCGTTTTTCATGCCCTGTTTTCCTGCCTCCAGAGCCGCTTTTTTTTTTCTTCTGTCAAATTGAAGTCCATTTGAGAGAGGGGGTGAGGGGTTCCAGGAATTCTCGCGCATGTTGTGCCGCAACGGTTCCGCGGGAAAAAATGGCGCCGCGGCAGGACTGTTTATTGCTATTCATTTTGTTCATTTTTTTGTTCATTGCCCGGAAACGGGCCTTTACCGGCATGGAACCGGCGGTGACATCAGACCGCTCCCGGATACAGACATCCTTGCCCTGCCCTTGGGGCGGGAGCAACACGCCTGATACGTCCGGGAACAAGGAATATTCCGCCAGAGACAAACGCCGGAATTTCCGCCGCGGATAACAAATACCCTGTTGAAAACGGAACCGGTTCATGCTAGTCTCTTCCCTGCTATGGCAAAACCGGCTCTGGGGAAAGGCTTTGACGCCCTTATCAATCAAAATCTGTCTCGTGAATCCTTGGCGGCTCCCCAGGCGGGAGACGTTGTGCATCAACTATCCCATGCCGCCATTATTCCCAGCTCCCTGCAGCCGCGCGCCATTTTCACGCCGGAACAACTGGCGGAACTTGTAGATTCCATCAAGGAACACGGCATCATCCAGCCTTTAATCGTCCGTAAAACGCAAAGCGGCAAATATGAACTGATTGCCGGGGAAAGGCGCTGGAGAGCCTCCGGCATCCTGGGGCTGTCCACCGTACCCGCCATCATCCGGGAAGCTTCCGACAAGGACGTGCTGGAACTGGCCCTGATTGAAAATCTCCAGCGAGAAAACCTCAGCCCGCTGGAAGAAGCCGCCGGCTACATGCGCCTGAAAACGGAGTTCCGCATGAAGCAGGGGGACATCGCCAAGCGCGTAGGCAAATCCCGCGCCGCCGTGGCCAACAGCATGCGGCTGCTCGACCTGCCTCAACCGGTTCAGGACATGCTGGGCAATACCTTTATCAGCGTAGGGCATGCCAAGGTACTTCTCTCCCTCAAAAACAAGGACCAGCAAATCCAGCTTGGGCGCGACATCGTCAACAAGGGCTACACCGTCCGCCAGACGGAGAAGGCTATTCAGAAGATGCTCAACCCGCCGGAGCCGGCTCCCGTTAAAAAACCGTCCTCCCCTCAATATAAGAAAATTTCCAGCATCCTCGCCAAACAATTCGGTACTCCGGTGAACATTTCCGGCCAGGGAAGCCGGGGGTCCATTGAAATCACCTTCTCCAGCAAAGCGGAATTCATCCGCATCCTTGAGCTTCTGGGCCAGGATGAATGGCCTGATTCCAAGTAAACTTCCTCCCCCTTTTTCCATGACGCCCCGCATCGGACTTCTCCTGTTCACGGCCCTGCTGATGCAGTGCGAAAACCCCGTGGAAACGCCCGTGCCCGGTAAGGAAACCGTTCCCGCGCAAATCCGGCAAACGGATTGTTTCAACGGAGGAAACGCTCTGTTCCACGCCGTGCGGATAACGGAAATGGGGAACCGGGCTTCAGGCACTCCCGGCTACCGCAGGCAGATGGACTACCTGAAGGAGGAACTGGCCAAATGCGGCTGGACCTGCCGGGAACAGGCTTTTGAAAAGGAAACGCCCCAGGGCCCCGTCCGGTTCGTCAACCTGAGGGCCCGTTTTGGCAAGGCTCCAAACTTCCTGGATCCGGTTCGGGGCCTGCTGACCTGCCACATTGACACCAAGCGGGGCATCGACGGATTCACCGGCGCCAATGACGGGGCATCGGGAGCTGCGGCCATTCTGGAGACAGCCCGCATTCTGTCCGGAGACCCCGCACGCGCCGGAAATTTGGAGCTTGTGTTTTTTGACGGGGAAGAAAGTTTTGCGGAACATATGGACAGCGACGACGGCCTGTACGGCTCCAGGCATTACGCATCCTCCATGCGGCAGCCGCTCCCCGAATGGATGATCAATCTGGACATGGTGGGGCGGCAGGGTAAAAAGATACGCATCCCGGCCATGACGCCCCAATCCATGTACCGGGTTTATTCCCGCGCCATCCGTGAACTGGGTTATTCCCCGGAGGAATGGGGAGTATCCGGCTATGCCATTCTGGATGACCACGTTCCTTTCATGGAGCGCGGCGTGGACACGCTGAACCTGATTGACGACTTCCAGGACGGCAACTGGTGGCACACCTCCAAGGATAACATCGGCATTCTGGGCGAAAAATCCTTCCAGCAAACCGGGGAAATGACCCTTCACATCCTCCGGCAACTGCTGCCCGGCCCGCCCTCCGCCTGACCAGGCAGCTCTGACCCTCCAATTATCCCTGTCCCGCCATGTCCTTCAACTCTCCCTGGCTGCTGTGGGCTCTCTTTGCAGCCTCCGTTCCCATCATCATCCACCTGGTCAACCGGTGGCGGCACCGTTCCGTCCCCTGGGCGGCCATGGAATTCCTTCTCCGTGCGGCCAGGGAAACACGTGGAACGAAAAAACTGCTGCACTATCTGATTCTGGCGCTGCGCGTGATGGCTGTGGCGGCACTGGTAACGGCCTTTGCGCGGCCCCTGCTCGGAAGCTTTTTCGGCTGGGGGAGCTCCGGATTGAATGAAGTCCTGCTGGTTCTGGATCGTTCCGCTTCCATGGATGCCCGGCCGGACAAAACCAGCTCCCTCCGGGATGCCATCCCCCCGCTGGTGGAATCCACGTTCGCGCAGCTCGGCCACTGCCGCCTGTCCCTGCTTGATTCCGCCACCGGAACCGTGACCCAGATTCCCGCTCCGGAAGCCCTGGCGGATCTGACTGTAAGCAAGACAACGGATGGAGGCGCGGATATTCCGGCACTTCTGCAAAAAGCCATCCCGTACCTGGAAGAATCCGGCGCAGGAAAGACGGAAATCTGGATTGCCTCGGACATGCAGGCCTCTTCCTGGAAGCCAGACTCCCCTCTCTGGCCCGGTGTGCGCCAGAGGCTGGCCGCCCTTCCCCTGCCCCCTTCCATCCGCATCATGGCCCTCCGCGACAGGCCGGAAAGCAACCGCGGCATCAGAGTCCGGCAGGCTCAGGTAAATAACGGGAAACTGGTGCTGGACCTGGAAGTGCTGCGGCAGGGTTTCAACCCCAACCAGCCGGAGGACGTGCCGGTGCAGCTTTCCGTGGATAACGCCTCCTCCTCCGCCACGCTGCAACTGGCAGGGGAAAACACCTCCATCCGGAAAGAAATACCCCTGCCGCAGGGCAAAGAATCCGGCTTCGGCTTCGTTGCGCTGCCTCATGACGACTTCATCAGGGATGACATTTCCTTCTTCACCTTCGCCCCCAAGCCTCTCGCCAACATCCTGATTTTCGGTCCTTCGGGAGAAGTGGGGAAAACCCTTTCCCTGATGTCCGCCCCTCCCGGCCTGCCCGGCAGGAAAGCCACGATGCCCGGCAATACGCGGGAAGCTCAGGCTAATCTGGCCTCCCAGTCCATGGTCGTCTGGTACGGGCCGCCGCCGCGCGCGGAAATGGAAAAAAAACTCCAGACATTCATTGAAGAAGGAGGAATAGCCCTTTTCCTGCCTGACGACACGGAACACGGAACACGGCATTCATTCCTGGGCGTTTTCTGGGGCGCGACGGAGACGGCTCCGTCCGAACAATACTACCGTCTGGAAACGTGGGACCGGCAAAGGGGATTCCTCCGCGACGGTTCCGATCAGACACCCATCCCCGCCAACCGTCTCCGCGCCGTGCGTAGAAAACCCCTGCTGGGCAAATACCGCACTCTGGCCTCCTGGGATGACGGTTCCTGCGCTCTGGCCCAGGTCAGGGCCGGAACAGGGTCCGCTCTGTTCCTGGGAACGCTGCCCAGATATTCCTGGTCCAACCTGGCGGACGGCCACCTGCTGCTCCCCCTGCTCCAGCGCATGGCGGACCGGGGGGCGGAACGCTTTTCCACCTCCATTTCCCTACGGGTGAATGACGCCTCCCTGCCGCAATCCGCCACGGACACCCCCGTGCGCCTGGATAATGCCCAGGGAAGCCACCCCTCCGGTTCTCTGGCCGATACGGCAGGCGTGTACCGACTGGGAGCACAGACCTACGCCGTGAACCGCCCCTGGCCGGAAGACATGCCTGACCAGATTACGGATGAAAAACTCCACCTCCTTCTGCCGGAAGCTTCCATCAGTTCCATGCAGAGTGCAGAGGAAGCCCCCTCCCTGGTGCAGGAAGCATGGAAGCTCTTCCTGTTCTTCGCCCTCGCCAGCCTGCTGATGGAAGCCCTCCTGTGCCTGCCCGGCCAGACGGCCAAACGCCCCTCCCCCACCACCCGTCCATGAACCTGAGCCTTCAACCTACTGCGTCAAACGTCATCCTGACCGCCCTGGTTATGGCGGCCGGCATCTGGATGAGCTATATCGCCTGCAAGCGCAACCGCCGGCCGCTGACATTCAAACTGGAAATTCTTCGCCTGGCAATCCTTGGCTTCATTTGCTTCCTGCTCTTCCAGCCGGAATGGATCATCACCTCCGCCCCGCAGGAAAAACCCAAGGTTTCCATTCTGGAGGACCGCTCCGGCTCCATGGAAACGCAGGATGTTGAAATCTCCCCCCAGCATGTCGTCACACGCACGGCCTACGTGCAGGAACTGCTCAAGGGCAACAGTACGGAATCCCTTAAAGACACGCATGTAGTGGAATACGCCTCCTTCGGCGCGCCACCTGCGCCGGACTCTCCGGATTATGCCATGGCCGGCACAGACCTGGCCAAGCCGCTGGAGGACGCCATGCAATCCTCCGACAACCTCCGGGCGGTCATCATGTTCACGGACGGCAGCCACAACGCCTCATCCTCCGTGCTGACACAGGCCCAGCGCATGCGCACCAGGGGCATCCCCCTGTTCATCATTTCCGCAGGCAGCCCGTATCCCCTCCCGGACCTGGCCCTTCAGGACGTGAAAGCCCCCACTTACGGCATCATCGGGGAAACGGTGCAAATACCCTTTACCATTAAAAGCACGCTGGGCAAAGAAACGCGCACCACGCTCATCATGACTTCCAGGGATACAGGAAAAACCGTCACCCGCACGGTCACCATTCCGGCCCAGGGGGAGGTATCCGACGCGGTTCTGTGGAAAATAGAAAAAGAAGGAGCGGAAACGCTGGAACTCAAACTCCCGGTCCAGCCCCAGGAACGGATGCACAATAATAACGCCTCTTCCTTCAGCATCTCCGGCAGGAGGGAATCCATCAAAGCACTGGTCATCGATACCCTGCCGCGCTGGGAATACCGCTTCATCCGGAACGCCCTGTACCGGGATCCCGGCGTGGACGTGCATACCCTGCTCTTTCATCCGGGACTGGAAGAAATGGGGGAAGGCCCCGGGTACCTGGTCAAATTCCCGGACAGGATGGAAGACCTGGCCCGGTATGACGTCATCTTCATCGGCGACGTGGGGCTGGGCTCCAAAGGGCTAACGGAAGAACAGGCCTCCCTGCTCAAAGGCATGGTAAAAAACCAGGCCAGCGGCATCGTCTTCCTCCCCGGCTACCAGGGCAGGCAAATGGAACTCCTGAAATCGGAACTGGGGGACCTGATGCCCGTTACATTCCTCAACACCAAGCCGGAGGGGACAACCCAGCCTTCCCCATCCCCCCTTATCCTGACGCCGGAAGGCCGCGGCTCCCTGCTTACCATGCTGGCGGATACGGAGGGTGAAAACGAAGAAGTATGGCGCAATCTGCCGGGCTTCAACTGGTACGCCCCCGTGGAACGGCCCAAAGCGGGAAGCACTGTCCTGGCTGTGCATGCGGCGGATAAGAATGCCTATGGCCGCATTCCTCTTATTGTCACCCAGTCCTGCGGCAACGGAAAAGTCCTCTTCATGGGAACGGATTCCGCCTGGCGATGGAGGCGAGGAGTAGAAGACAAATACCATTACCGTTTCTGGAGCCAGGTGGCCCGCTGGATGAGTTACCAGCGCAACATGGCCGCAGGGGAAAGAATCCGTCTGATTCCCACCCCGGAACGGCCCCGGCCGGGAGACACGCTGACCGTCACCGCCATGGCCTCCGACAAACTGGGGGCCCCTCTCCAGAATGGAGAGGTTTTTCTGGACATTACGACTCCGGAAGGAAGCTCCAGCCGCGTTCAAATGGACACTATGGACCATACATGGGGCTCCTTTACCGCCTCCGTCAAAATCAACCGTCCCGGCACCTGGAAGCTCACTGCTTCATCCTCTGCGGAACCGGATAAATCCGTTACGCTTCCCGTCATCACCATGAGTGAAACGCTGGAAAAAATCGGCAGCCCCGTCAATACCGCGCTAATGGAGGAAATGGCCTCCATCACACGCGGGCGCATGGTAAAAGCTGAGGAAATACAGCGGCTCATTAAGGAAATCAGGGATCTCCCGGTGCCGCCGCCCATGGAAACGCGCATCCTGCTCTGGTGCAACCCGTATACGCTCTCCATCCTCATCCTTCTGCTTACCCTGTTCTGGATAGGAAGAAAACTCAACGGCACCATTTGAGACGCAGGTTTCCCACACTTTCCCGGCAGGAGTTTTTCTTCCCTCCCTTCCCGTTATTTTCCCGCAGACTCCCTGTCCGCGGCAGCAGAAGCCGGCTGAGAAAATCTCAGCCTCAATCCCATTTTTTTCCAGGCCGCGGCCATTTCCCCCTGTACATCCTCCGGAGTCTTCCCATTCAGCAAAACAGCACGCGCCTTCCCGCCGCCCTCCGCATCACGAACCCTCAAATAGCTTCTGAGGCGCTCCGCCTTTCCGCTCCCTTCCAGGTGGCTCCAGTAAACCATCCACAACAAATCGGCCCAATACTGAAGCGTTCCTCCCCTGGAGGAAACGCCATGCTCCGCGGCGGAATGTGCTGAATCCCTGGACAGCATGTCCGCCAGGGCCGGCAGAGTTTCTCTGCCCGTGCGGACGGCGCGCGGAACCATCGCGGCCAGCCTTTCCGGAATCTTCCGGAATACCGGCGCTTCCTTCTCCATGGGAAGAAAAGCCATGTACGCGGAAAAGCCGTCCACCAGCCAGTGATCCCAATCCATGGACTGCGCCGCCCAGTGCGTGACGGCAAAGCGCGGATCCAGTTCCGGCTTCAGCAGCTTTCCCTTCTTATCCCGCAACAGCAGAGCCGTGAAACTGGTAGGGGAAAACTTGAGATGCCCGTTCCGCAGGCCCGGAGCCCTGTTGAAATCCTCTTCCTGGAAACATACCCTCACCAGATACTTGCGGGAGGGCCGGCGGGCCACCGCCAGATTCAACGGAACAGCTGCCAGGGCAGACAGAATGGTTTCAAAACGCCGGGCAAGGATCATACGCTCCGCTTCCGGCAGCTTTCCGGGAGACTCCATGATGAAATGATCCGTTTCATACACACTCAGCTCCTCCGTCTCCTGCACGGTTTTCACCAGCAGGAAACCGGGAACAACCACCCTCTCCGGCCAGGGAGCATCCCAATTCGGCTCCAGGGGAACGTACCGTCTGCCGAAATCCCCCTGCACAGGAGGATTCTCAGCCCCCACATCCGTATCAGGGAGCGTCCCGCCAGACTTTACCCATTCCAGAATATATTCCTGGTCGGCTCCGGAAAAAATATTCTTGGGAACAGCCACCACGCGACCATCCTGAAGCTTCAAATCCACCTCCGCATCACGGACGGCCACCAGCACGGCTACGACGGTAGCGCCCCGGTCATTCGTCCAAATGCGCGCCCGGGCGCTTCCCGCCAGGCTCAGCCCTGCCAATACGGACAGAATCTTTACAGGTAAGGTCATAGGGTTCCCTTTGCCCGCACAAGCTACCACATTGACCCGCGGACGCAACCCTTTTTCCGTCTCCCGTTCTTCCGGAACAGGTTCCTTGAAAAGAATATGGGGAAGGAATGCATCATCGCCTGTCCCCCGGAGGGGTTGACACGCTCCGGCAAAACCCATAATCTTATGGAAGAAAGGAAAAGAAGGCATGCATATCAGTCCCCTCAGAAAAAACATTCCGCTGACTGTCGTCACCCTGGCGGCCTTGGGCATCATGTTCTTCCTGTTCTTCATGCATCCCGCCCCTCCGGAAGAATCATTGGAATTCTATGCGCCGGACGGCAATATCGCGGGTTCCTTCCGGGTGGAAATCACGAATGCGCCTTCCAACCCCGCCTATACGGAAGTAAAAATCATTCCGGAAGACATGAAATCCTTCCAGCGGTTTTTGGCCCAGTTCCGCAACAAACCCGTTACTGCAAAAGTTCCCTCCCGCGGCAGCCACATCATTGTTCCGGGCCGGGACATGCAATACGACGGAGTCCTGCGCCTGACCGGACATTGAGAGGGCAGGCAAACAGAGGCCATCTTAAAGTTGTTCTCCCTTTCCCACGTCCTTCGCCCACTTCCGGGCCAGGAAGGAACAAACCATCAACTGGAGCTGGTGGAACACCATGATGGGAATCACCAGCAGCCCGATGGGGGCTCCGGCAAAAATCACGTTCATCATCGGAATGCCGGTAGCCAGGCTCTTTTTGGAGCCGCAGAAAATAATCGCAATGCGGTCCTCGCGGGAAAAACGGAGCCTGCGTGAAAAGAAAGCCGTCAGCCACAGGGCCGCGGCCAGCAGGAGGCCGCAAAAAGCCAGCACCTCCACCAGGGAAAGCCAGGGCAGATTTTTCCATACGCCGTTAATCATCGCATGGCTGAATGCCGTGTAAATAACCAGCCAGATGGTGCTGTGGTCTGTCCAGGAAGTGAGGTTCCGGTGCGTGACTACCCATTTGCCAATCCAGTGCTGGGCGAACTGGCCGGCCACAAAAGGCACCAGAATAATATAGCAGATGTTCAGGAAAGTGGAAAAATCCACGCCCCCTTCCCCTCCGCGGGACCACACCAGCCCCACCAGCAAGGGGGTGAGGAACACCCCCAGCAGGCTGGAAACGGAAGCGGAGCAAATGGCCGCGGCCACATTGCCGCCCGCCATGGAAGTGAACGCTATGCTGGACTGCACGGTGGAAGGCAGCATGCACACATACAGCATTCCCATGCACAAATCCGGCCCCAGCACACTATTCCACAAGGGCATGCTGAACATACCCAGCAGGGGGAAAATAACAAAGGTGCTCGCAGCCACCAGCCCCTGAAGGCGCCAGTGCATCAACCCTTCCCATACGGAACGGCGGGAAAGCTTGGCCCCGTACAGGAAAAAAAGCAGAACGATGGCTGCATCGCTCAGGCGGCTGAACACCGTATCCCATACTCCGGAACAGGGAACCAGAATTCCCGCGCCCACACTGACGATGAGGCCGATGGTGAAGCGATCCAATTTGGCAAGGAATCCCGGCATGGAGAAGGAAAAAAGGTAAATACCGCCTCCGGCGTTCTATTTGAAACGCACAGCATGCTTCTTGCTCAGGCGCAGGACGCTGCCCGGAGCCAGTTCCAAAACGGCGGAGGGGTCTGTCATTTTCACATCATTCAACTGGATGGCGCCGGGCGTGAAATGCTCCTTGCGGAGAACGCCATTGGATTTTTTCACCTGGAAAACATTCTCAAACAGGAAGGAAACCAGGGCCAGGGCATTCATGCCGGCAGGCAGGGAGGCAATCTCCACTTCCGGCAAATCCGCGGCAGCCAAATCCCTCTTGGAAAAACGGGTTTCCCAGTCAGAACGCGCGGTATCCGCAGCGGCGGAATCATGATAGCGTGCCGTGATTTTCCAGGCCAGGAGCTTTTTGGCTTCCATCGGATGCAATCCCATGTCCCTCTTCTCACCCAGCAGCACCAGGTAATAGCGGTCCATCAGTTCGTCGCTGGCGCTCATCATCTTGCCGAACATCATCTCCGGAGCCTCATCCACGCCCACGTAATTCCCGTAGGACTTGGACATCTTCCGCACGCCGTCCAGACCTTCCAGAAGAGGCATCGTCATGGCGATCTGCGGCAGCATGCCTTCCTCCTTCTGAAGGTCGCGGCCCACCAGGATGTTGAAAAGCTGGTCCGTCCCGCCCAGTTCCACGTCCGCACGGATTTCCACGGAATCCCAGCCCTGCATAATCGGATACTGCATCTCATGCAGGCGCACCTCCTTACCGCCCTCCACACGGGCCTTGAAATCCTCCCGGGCCAACATCTGCTGCATGGTCACGCGGGAATTAAGCTTCAGCACCTCCTCATACGTCATCTTGCGGAACCAGTCCCCATTATACACGATCTCCGTCTTGTCACGGTCCAGAATCTTGAACGCCTGCTTGGTATATGTCTCCGCATTCTCCAGCACCTGTTCACGGGAAAGGGGGGGGCGGGTCACGGAACGGCCGGAAGGGTCGCCGATCGTGGCGGTGAAATCCCCGATGAGCAAAACAGCCTGGTGGCCAAGTTCCTGGAACTGGCGCAATTTCTCAATAGCCACGGTATGGCCCAGGTGGATGTCCGGCGCAGTAGGGTCCACGCCCAGCTTCACGCGCAGGGGGCGGCCCAGCTTGAGGCGCTCCTTCAGCTCTTCGCGGCTGATCACGACGGCGGTACCGCCCATCAATATGTCTAATTGCTCATCTATAGTCATTGATCTGGCGCATAGAGTGCCGGGGGCACCGCGCCTTTTCAAGCCTATATCCTGTGCGCGGCTCATCGAACGCGGCCAAGAGTCCCCCGCCACCGGTCCCGACGTGAGGGAACAGGCACGGAATCCATCCCGAAAGGCGGAATAAACGGCACGCCGATGCTGGCATTTTCCCCGCATGGCCCTTCCTCCCGTTCCATGTCACGGACCAGCCCTGCTCCCTTCCGGATGCAGAGAAACGTCCCCGCGAATCTACAGAAGCTGGTACAGGCGGGGATAGGAAGCATGATTGGCGGTTATGTAATGCGGGCGCGGCTTGGGGACCGGCTTTGTCCGCCTTTGATCCCAGCCGTCACGGTCATGATGATAATTATCATGGCGCGGCGGCCCGGAACGGTAATCATCACGATCGTGGTGGCGATGATGGCAGCCTGCGGCCAGAACGATTGAGGCTGCTACGGCAAAAACAGGAATTATGTTCATCTTCATCTTTCTTCAGGGTAAGACAGTCCGGAGGGAGGAATGCGAACGGAAAAAGTCTGTCACCCGAATAAACGCTCCCTGTTGACGAAGAAAACGGCTCCCAATACACATAAAAACGCCCACAGGTAATCCCACTTCCATTTTTCTCCGATGTAGAACAGGGCGAAAGGAATAAACACGCACAGGGTAATCACCTCCTGCATAATCTTGAGCTGGGCCACGTTAAGCCCGCCCGCACAGCCCAGGCGGTTGGCGGGAATCATGAAGCAATATTCAAAAAACGCCAATCCCCAGCTCATCAGGATAATCATCAGCAGGGGCTTGCCATCCGCCCCGGAACCCTTCTTCAGATGGCCGTACCACGCCCACGTCATAAAAACGTTGGAGACCACCAGCATGGAAATCGTTAACGCAATCTTCATGATTTTTACTTAAAAACATCAGTCCTTGGAGGACTTGGGATCCAGGGCGTCCCGCAGGCCGTCCCCCAGGAAATTCAGCGCCAGCAGGGTAGCCGAAAACAGGAGCGCCGGGAACAAAAGCAATTCCGGACTTACCTCCATGCGGTCCGCCCCTTCCTTGATCAGCGTTCCCCATGAGGAATTGGGAGCCTTCACGCCCAGCCCCAGAAAGGACAGGACGGCTTCCAGCAGCATGATGCCGGGAACGGCCAGCGTCGTGTACACGATGACGGCCCCGAACAAATTCGGAGCAATATGGCGGAACAGAATCTTCATGTGGCCGATGCCCAGGGAACGGGCAGCTTCCACAAACTCCTGCCCTTTCAGTTCCATCGTCTGCGTCCGGACAATACGCGCCAGCGTCAGCCAGCCCAAAGCGCCGATGGCGATGAACAGGGGAATCAGCCCGGTCATGGGGCTCACCATTTCCACAGACCAGCCCGTCATGCCGGAAACCCACTGCGTCAGCCTCCGGGCCGGCTCCTCCACGGACAAGGAAAAAATAATCACCAGCACAATGAACGGCAGGGCAAAAAGCACATCCACCAGGCGCATCATCAGGGCATCCAGCCTGCCTCCGGCATAACCGGAAACCAGTCCGTACGCCACGCCAATCACCAGGGAAACGCCCGTAGCGACCACTCCCACCAGCAGGGAAATGCGGCCGCCGTACAGGACACGCGCCAGCAGGTCCCTCCCAAGCTGGTCCGTGCCGAACCAATGGTCCCAGGAAGGGCTTTCCGCAATCCGGGACAAATTCTGCACATTAGGATGAGGCAGCCACGGCAGCAGGGGACCCAGAAAACAGGCCGCCGCAATCAGCGCCAGCGCCAGCAGGGAAAACATGGCCGCCCGGTTGCGGGAAAGACGCAGAAAAGCGTCCTTCCACAGGGAGGAACCCTGTTCCTCCGTCCTGTTCCATCCTCTTTTTCTCATGATTCCTTTCTCAATCTCGGGTTGACGGCCATTTGCACCAGATCCACACCCAGGTTGGCCGCGACGATCAGAATGCCGTAAAACAGGACAAGCCCCTGGATGAGGAAATAATCCCGGTCCGTGGTTGCGTTCACGAAATGCTGCCCCATGCCGGGAACCTGGAAACAGGTCTCCACCACAAAAGAACCGGTAATCATGGCGGCAAAAGCTGGCCCCAGATAGGAAAGAGCCGGAATCAGGCCGCCTCGCAAAGCGTGCTTCCAAACCGTACGGAAAGGCCCCGCCCCCTTGGCTCGAGCCGTCCGGATGAAATCCTGCCCCAGCACTTCAATCATGCCGCCGCGCGTCAGGCGCGCCAGATATGCGGCATTCACCAGCCCCAGCGTCAGCGCCGGAAGCACCACACAACCGGGAGAATCCCATCCGGCCACGCTCAAGCCGGGCACATGCATGCCCAACACCACGCCAAGCAGCGGAGCCACGACGAAAGCGGGAATGCAAATGCCGGCCATGGAAACGAGCATCACCCACCAGTCCATCCACCGGTTCTTGTACAGTGCCGCCACAATTCCGGCGGGAATCCCCGCCAGAATGGAAATAGCCATGCCTATGACTCCAAGCTGGAGGGAAACAGGGAATGACTGGCCGATCATATCCGCCACGCTGACGCCTTCCTTCACCAAAGACGGCCCCAGGTCGCCATGAACCAGCATGTTCCACCAGTAACGCCCGTACTGGACCAGGGGAGCCTGATCCAGCCCGTAACTGGCCTGGAGCTGCTGGAGGACATGCTCCGGAAGTTTCTTTTCCCCCATGAAGGGGTGCCCCGGCAACAGGCGTATCAGGAAAAACGTCACAGTTTCCAGCACCAGCAGGACCAGAAGCCCCTGCCCCAGGCGTTTCATAATCATCCTGGTCAAGGCGCGGCCTCCTTCCCATGTTCCCGGGCGTCGTCCAGGCTGATATCCTCAAACAAATGGTTGTCCAGCAGCAGGGGGTGCCATCCCCGCACCTCCGGCCTCTTCAAATAGGACCGTTTGGCCCAATACAGGGGAATCACCGGGGATTCGGAAAGCATCAGCGCTTCCGCACGGGCCAGCAGGGCCATGCGCTTCTTCTGGTCTCCCGTGGCGCGGCTCTCCGCCAGCAGGCGTTCATACTCCGGATGAAACCAGCCCGTATTATTGTTCCCGGAGGCGGAACCCCACAAATCCAGAAAACTGGAAGGGTCCAGATAATCACCGGACCATGAGGAGGAACTAAAATCATACTGCATGGAATTCTGCGCGAACTTGTAGGCCGTCCACTCACAGGAACGGATATCCACATGAATCCCCAGATGCTTTTTCCACATGCCCTGGATGGCTTCCGCCATCGTCTTCTGAACTTCGCGGGATGTAGTCATCAGCTCCAGCCGGGGAAAACCCTTCCCGCCGGGAAAACCGGCCTGGGCCAGCAGGGAACGCGCTTTCTCCGGATTGAACTCCACCCCATGCGGCGTCTTGTATCCGGCGCCGTCCGGCGTAAAGCCGAAGCACGGCTGGCCGCCGCCGCACACCACGTCCCGCACCAGAGCCTCCCGGTCTACCGCCAGGGAAAGGGCCCGCCTGACCCGGGCGTCATTCAGCGGCGCACGCGACGTATTCAGACGGTAAAAAATAGTTACGTAATAATCATCCTGGCAAAAATCATCGCCGCCGCGCTCCCGGGCGTAAGCCGTCATCTCCGGAGGCACGTTGTTGGTGACATGAAGCTTGCCGTTGAAAAACATGCGGGTTTCCGTAAAGCCGTTCACGGTGGGAAGAAAACGGACTCCATTCAGCCGGACGGCGGAAGCGTTCCGGTACCGGGGATTGCGGCGCACCTCCACATAATCATTGAAACGGTGCTCCGCCATAAGAAAAGGTCCGTTCCCTACGGCCGCTCCGGGCCGCGTCCATTTCCCCGTCCTGTCCAGCATGCCGCCGTGGGCTTCCACGGCATGGCGGGGAACCGGAAACCAGGTGCAGTGAAGCAACAGCAGGGGAAGCTGGGGCATCGGAGAACGCAGCTCCATCTCCAGGGTATAATCATCCGCGGCGCGCACGCCCACGCGGGCTTCCTCCCATAAATCCGGCTTTCCGGCCCGGACATCCTCCAACATCCGGGCCGCAATCTTCCGCGCTCCTTCCTCCGGCATCCCGTCCGGCCACTCCATCAGGGTAGGATCATCCCGCAGAGCCTCCAGCTCAGCGGCTCCCATACCATCCAGCCTCTCCCAATCCACCCGGGCCAGAACCCTCTCTTCCAGCCCCTCTTCCCCAGCCAGCCGGGAACCGGGACCGCACAGCAGCAGGCTGCGCCTGTTCCGGTTATAGGCTTCCGCATTCTTCAGCGGATAAAGCATGTCCGCGTACCTCCCTCCAAACCCCGGATGAAGCAGGCGGTGATAGGCATACGCGAAATCATGGGCCGTCACAGGAACGCCGTCGCTCCACACGGCGTCCTTCCGGAGGGAAAAACGCCACTTGTCCGCCTCCGGACTATGCGTCCACGACTCCGCCACAGCGGGATGAAAAACGGCGTCATCCCTGGAATCCCCGCGCAGCAGCCCCTCCATGACGGCATTGATCATCTTGAAATCGGAAACGGAAGTGGCGATGTGGGGGTCAAAACTCTGGGGCTCCGCATTATTGCCCACGATAAGCACTCCTGCCTCCTGAGCCCGTTCCACGCTCGAGCGCGTATCGCATCCGGCGAGCAAAAGCATCACACAGAACATCATGAACAGGCGCATGGCGGGATTTTGTCAGGTTTCCTTCCCGTACGCAAGGCTTCACGTCAAGAAATACGGCGGCAGAACCACAACGACCTGAGCGCCCGCCCAGAAGCGGAAGGCTCCTCCCAGAACCTTTATCCCACCCGGCTCCCAGTTCTGCGGCTTAACAATATATTTTCCTTCGTACGCTCATGATACATATAAAATTTCATAGAAAAAAAACGCCCCTCTTCCTTACTGGTCTTTTACAAAACGGAGGGGGTTTATCCTGTTCTCCCGGTTATTCCTCCTCTAAATTTTTCCCATGTTTAAATTCAAACACCGGACATCCTGTATCTTGACCGTACTCGCGGGGATAATCTCCATTCAGGTAGGGAATGCCATCACCGTCCCGTGGCTCAGACCTTATATTAACGGTGAAGAATTGGTCGGAACTACGCTGGAAAGCCGTTACAGCACACCTGACGGAGAATCCGCCAATCCTGTGATCCGGTGGGAAAAAGCAGATGTCCGAAACGGAAAAACCGTAGTGGTTCAGCAGGGCCGTGATGCGAAATCCTACACCCTGACGGACAAGGATGCAGGAAAATATTTCCGGATTATTGTAGGCTGCGGAACCAAAGACGAAGCTGCCAGCCAGTGGATCGGCCCGGTCATCACGGAAAAACAGGCGGAAAGCATCAATAACCGTTTCCATCCCGTCAGGAGCTACCAGGAAAATGTGAACGAACTTCAAAAGGAACTATCTGAAAAACTTCGAAACGCCGTGTACTTTACCGTAGATACGGACAAGCTGCATGGCGCACCCTGCGCGATGGCCAGAAATAAACGAATCCCTCTGCCCGAAGATATCAGACCTTTCCGGGAAAACGGAAAAATCTATATCAGCCAACCCTTTGTACAGGCCATTTTCAACAGGGAACTGCCTGATGAAATCATGGAGGAAGCAGCCGGACAGAAAGCTTATGAAATAAGCAATGTGGCCAGGGTTCTGCAACTCAACCTCTGGCAGGGAGACAAGGAAAAATCTCCCGTACCGAACTTTCGCATGCAACCCATGGCGGAAGGACTGGTGATTCTCTCTCCTAAAAAAGACATCTTCTCTCCAGTAGAAGACCGTGACCTGATTAATGAAGCCGTCAACGGGCTCTTCGATTTCAAGGCCGATAATAAACAGTTAAAATGGTTTCGGGATGCCAAATTCGGCTTGTTTGTTCACTGGAACCCTTCTTCCCTGCTGGAACGGGAAATAAGCTGGGAACGCAATGCGGCGCGTCCCAAAGACAGCGCGAGCGGTCATAAGAATACCGTAGACTTTGAGTACGACTCCGCCCACCGCCGCTTCAACCCTAAGCAATATGACCCCAGAAAATGGATGTCCGTCGCCAAAAAAAGCGGTATGAAATACGCCGTGCTGACCACCAAGCATCACGACGGCTTCTCTAACTTCCCCTCCAACTACGACACCTTCACCATTGCTGCCACCCCCTACGGCAAAGACATCGTGGAACAATTCGCGGCGGCAGTTCATGCAGCCGGGCTCAGACTGGGATTTTATTATTCTGGAAGAGACTGGTACAACCCCTACTACCTGACCGACCAGCACTACCGTTATCTGGAATACTACTTCGGCCAAGTCAGCGAACTGCTCACCCGCTACGGCCAAGTGGATGTGCTCTGGTTCGACAGCCTGGGCAATAGCTCCCTCAACCAGTGGGATCCCCGCACCATGATACGCCGCATCAAGCAATACCAGCCGGACATTCTGATCAACAACCGCATGAACAGCACCCGCGGAGGCAATAAGGAACCGCTGCCCGATGATTTGAAAGGGGATTTCCTGACGCCGGAATGCAAGCTAGGCCCCTTCAACACTCAAACGCCTTGGGAAAGCTGCATGACCGTGGCGGATATCCCCGGCACCCGCTGGACGGGCAACTGGTCCTACACATCCAACGCAACAACCAAACCCGTCGAAACCTCCATCAGATTCCTGATCAATAACATTGTCAAGGACGGCAACCTGCTTTACAACATCGGTCCCACTCCACTGGGAACATTTGATCCGAAACAGGCTGAAACTTTTCTGTCCATGGGAAAATGGATTGCTTTCTACAAGGAGGCCATTTACAACACTCGCGGAGGCCCCTACAGGGACCAGCCATGGGGCGGCAGTTGCTACAGAGCGGATCACAACGGCAAAAAAACCGTTTACCTGCACGTCAGCCCGCTGATTGCCCGACAGGGAAAAGAGCTGAAGGGAAATACCCCCCTGTTCATCAAAGATATCGGGGAAAAATTCACGAGAGCGACCCTCATTGTGAACGGTACCGGAAAATTCGTCAGGCTTGAAAAGGAAGGAGACCAGTACAAAATCACTTTGCCCGAGGGTGTCACCTGGGACAGGCTGGATACCGTCATCAAACTTCAATAACCCGCTCTTCCAAGAAAACAGCATGCCTTTCCCGCACTCTCTCCTAGACCGGATTTTTATTACCGGAGAATAGTGTTGCCGCCACACGGTACTCTTGCCTATCCCATATACCCGGCCTGACGGAACCGGCATCAAATCCTGCCTTTCGCCACTCCCGCAGCAGAAGCGCCGAAAACACGCGCCGCAGGAGAACAGCGCCCCTCATAAGCCACAGTGCCTCCTTTTCATCATCCCTTTTGAGTAACCGGAGAAACAGGGGGAAAGCAAAACCCCGCAACGGCAGAAAACCGTTGCGGGGCTGTTTTCCCAAAGCAAGGGAAAAGAAAAGCGGCTTTAATTATTTGCCCTGCGCCTTTTTGGCAGCGTCAATCTGGGCCTTGATCTTATCCTTGTTGGCAAGAATGCCGGCCTTGATGCGGGGGGCCTGCATTCCGGCTTCCGTTCCCGGCTTCAACTCGGCCACCTTATCCAGAATCAGAACGGCGCCGTCCACGTCACCGGTGGAATTCAGGTAAGTCCCGAACTCCATCATCAGCAACTCCTGCTGTGTTTCCGGCAGAAGCTTGTCGCGGTCGGGATATGCCTTAACCACCTGAAGGGCTTCCGCAGGCGTAGTCTTGTCCGTCAGCTTGCCGGCAAGATAATTTTGAACATCCTTACGTTCCTTTTTAAGCTGGTCGGAGAGGGCGTCTGCAGCTTTCAGGCCGGACTTGTCATCCTTGTCCAGCTTCTTGATTTCCGCTTTCACGTCACCATAGAAATTGTCCACATATTCCTGAGGAGCCAGTTTGAGCACTTCCATCAGAGCGGCAACTTTCGCTTCATCCGTAGCAGCCTTGGCGACATTAGCTTCCGCGGCATTAAGAGCTTCCTTGTTCTTCAGGGCATCCTGCATGGCTTTCATGACATCATCCCCGGAGCGCCCTCCAACAAATCCCCCAAAAGGCTTGCCGGAAGCGTCCGCAAACACAACGGTCGGGAATCCCCGCACGCCGTACTGCTGGGCAAGCTTTTCATTGGCGGCTTTCATTTCCTTGGACTGTTCCTTGCCGCGCGGATAATCCAGCTCCACCAGCACGAAATTTTTCTGCGCTTCCTTCTGGAAGTCAGGCTTGCTGAATACGTTGGCGCGGAGCTGCATGCAAGGAGGGCACCAGTCGGAACCGGTGAACTCAATCATTAAATCCTTTTTCTGTTCGGCGGCCTGTTTTTTGGCGGCATCCATATCGGTAATCCACCCTTCCGCGGCAAAGCAGGGAGCGACGCAGGCGGCAACAACAATTGGCAGAATTTGTTTAATCATATCTATAATTCAATATTGTAGAATCGGACAGCCCGCGTCAATCCCCTGTTCAATCATTTTTAGAAAATCTCCAAAAGGGTGCGTCTTCCGCAGGGAAGCCCGCATACGGCTGATGCCGGAAAAACTGATGCCCCATAGGAAGACGGTGTCATTATTGAAGCAAATCGGGAGTTGCCTTTCAGCCTGTTTTCACTTATGTACAGAACCTATCATGAACACGGTTTTAATCATTGGAGCAGGCGGCGTTGGGCATGTGGTAGCCAACAAATGCGCCCAGCTGCCGGATATTTTTCAAAACATTCATCTGGCCTCCCGCACGAAGAGCAAATGCGATGCCGTTGCGGAGGACGTACGCTCCAGAACGGGCGTCAGCATCACTACCCATTCCGTAGATGCGGACGACGTGCCCGCCACCGTAGCCCTCATCCGGGAAATCAAGCCGCAGCTGCTGATCAACGTAGCCCTGCCCTACCAGGATCTCACCCTGATGGAAGCCTGCCTGGAAACCGGAGTCAACTACCTGGATACCGCCAACTATGAACCCCGTGACGTAGCCAAATTCGAATACTCCTGGCAATGGGCGTATCAGGAGCAATTCCGCAAAGCCGGGCTTTTTGCCCTGCTGGGTTCCGGCTTTGACCCAGGCGTCACCAATGTATTCACGGCATGGGCTCTCAAGCATCACTTTGACGAAATCCATACGCTGGACATCATTGACGTCAATGGCGGCAATCATGGCAAGGCTTTCGCCACCAACTTCAACCCGGAAATCAACATCCGGGAAGTAACGGCGCCCTGCCGCCACTGGGAAGACGGAGCCTTCCGGGAAACCGCTCCCATGAGCATGCACCAAAGTTTCACCTGCCCGCAGGAAGTGGGCACCTATGAAATCTACCGCATGTACCATGAAGAAATGGAAAGCCTGGTCAAGCACATCCCCACCATCCGCCAGGCTCAATTCTGGATGTCCTTCTCACCGAACTACCTCAAGCACCTGGAAGTGCTTCAGAACGTGGGTATGACCCGCATTGACCCGGTCATGTACAACGGAGTTGAAATCATCCCGCTGCAATTCCTCAAGGCCGTTCTGCCGGACCCCGGGGACCTGGGCAAGACGACCAGGGGAAAAACCTGCATCGGCAACGTCATCACCGGAATCAAGGACGGCCAATTCAAGGCTGTGTACATTTACAACATTTGCGACCATGAACAATGCTTTAAAGAAGTAGGTTCCCAGGCCATTTCCTATACCACAGGGGTTCCGGCCATGATCGGCGCGGAAATGATCCTTACGGGCAAATGGACTGGCGCAGGAGTCTTCAATATGGAACAAAATGATCCGGATCCCTTCATGGACGAGCTCAACAGGCGCGGCCTCCCCTGGCACTGCGTGGAACTCACGGAAGAACAGGCCAAAACCCTGAAGGTCAACCAGCAATAAATTTCAGCAAGCGCTGTCGGCATCATCAAAGCCGGACATTGAATTTCCAATGTCCGGCTTTTCCGTTTCCAGCGGGGAACAGAATTCCCCAGGACAGCACGTCAACGCCTGCCTCCGGGAAAAAGAAAAAGCCCCGGACGGCGTCTTTCCGCCTCAGTCATAATTTTCTGGCGGGAAGAGCAGGCAGGTTGTAAAAAACCAGTGCCATGAAATATCTTGCGTTATTTCTCATGTTCCTGCTTCAGCCGATACTGGCGGAAGATACAGCCCCATGGAAAATAGCGATCATCGGCGATACGCACGACTCCCCCAAGCGTATGGAAGGAAGCGAGGGAGTAGCAGTCAACTTCATCAAAACCCTCTATGGGGAAATCCTGAAACACAACGTGGACATGGTCGTCCAGGTAGGGGACATGGCGGATATTGAAGGAAGCGCCCCCGTCAAGGGACTCGCCAAACGCAAGGAACTCAACAAAATTCTGAGAGAAAAAGGCATCCCCTTTTATGCCGTGCGCGGCAATCACGAATCCCTTCCTTTCCGGGCGGAACAATTCCGGGAACTCTTCCTGCCTACGCGGAAGCAGGGCGCCAAAGGGCTGGCTACCAGAAAGTTGAACTACGGAATCCGCCATAAAAACGCTTCCCTGTATTTCATGGATATTGACCTCACCCCTGACCAGCTCGTGGACTTCAGTGCGTGGGTCAAACGCAACAGAAGCAAGGCCAACACCGTTCCGAGGCACTGCCTGGTCTTCACCCACCGCACCCTGCAGACGCCCATGCAATTCCGGGAATGCCTGTGGGGCCGTTACAACGACAGCGCGGCGGAACAGCAAAACATCTTTTACCGCAACCTCCGGGACGCCGGAGTGCGCTTCGTCGTCACCGGACACCTGCACGCCCATGACCTGTATATGATTACCTCCCCGGACGGACAAAACACCCTTACCTCCCTGATCTGCGCCCCTGCGGGGAACAAGGTTCTTCCCATCCCTTTTCTGCTGCCTGCAAAATCCCGGGTAAAAACCCTGCAATACCGCTCCGGCATTACGGCCTACTATATCCTGACCATTTACCCGGATTCCATGACCCTGGATACCTACGCCGCCCCCAATAACGGCACTACTGACGAAGGCCCCCAAAGCGGAGAGTTCAACAAATTGAACTCCTACGCAATTCCGATGGATTAGAACATACTGCGGCCCCCGTTTCTTCCATAACGCAGCATCCCGGAATCTGCCTGCTCCCGTCCGCTATGCACCCTGGCGTCCCTGGCGAAACAATGAAATTTCCGGGAAGTTCCCAATCCTCCATGTTATTTCATATGCCCGGAGCCACGGGACTTTATCTTTCTATCGTGCTGGCGCCCCCGGTCGCCCTTATATAAAAACTCCGTTCTTCCATCTCGGCCTACAGTACGGTCAATCAGGTCTCCGATTTCCTGGTCAGCGTACCCGGCCTTCTTAAGATACTTAACCACTTCACCAGCCTGCCCCGGATAAAAACGGACCAGCATCCCCACAAACGCAGGTTCCAATCTCTTTTCCAAATGATACTTACAATTGTTATTTCTGTCTTCATTAGACAGCAGCTTATTGTTGTAATAAATTGATCGGGGATCAGCCCCGCGAAATAAACTCAGTTTTCGTTCCTGAACCAGTCTCAAGGTTCTTTCGGCACACATTTTATCGTATTCCTCCTTCATCCTGGCCTGTTTCTGCTTTAATTCCGGATCATACTGAGTCCTGAATGTTTTCAATACGGCCGCTCCATATTCTGCCCAGATTCTGCACAACTCCTTTCTCTTTACGCCGCATCGGGAAACGATTCCGGATATATCCCAGGATAAAACGTTCATCCATTCCACAACCCTAGCCTTCAGCTTATAATCCATGTTATCATATAAGCCGTCCTTCGGAGTATTCTCATCATAATTCAGAGGAAATACGTCCATTAAAGAGACAGCGTAAAAAATCCAGGACAACACCTGACGTCTTCTGCGTTCACATCTCCAGCTCCCTTGGAACTAAAGGCGCCAAGTTTCTTCCGCGCTTCCCGGTAACAATCCGGCAGCTCTTTTTCATGCAACAGGGAAAGAAACTCCTTCTTTTCCTGAGGAGACGTTTTGAATGCGGAGATGCTGTCGGGCAACGGAAGCCGGAGCTGGGCAGGCTTTCCTTCAGCAGTATTTCCCAAATATATATCAGCGGAATATGCCTCTGTTTCCGTTTCAATCCTCAACGCGCCGGAATCCTCTTCCTCCACGTCCGCAAAGGAAAAACCGCACAGGGAAACCGCGCAACCTATTAAAAGAATTTTTATATTTTTAACAACAACCGCCATCAGACGCAGATGATACCTTATTGCCATTTCCCATTATTCCATAGCAAAAAATTCTAACATTCCGCAGCTTTTTCCTGCTAAAAGATTCTGATGCTCTTCACGCCATAATACATCGCCGCTCCTCTGTTGACGTAGTCTTCCGGGTTTTGCGACAGGTCTACCCAGAAAATGAAAGAACACCAGGGGGAGGGAGGAGAGAGGGGAGGAACAACGATTTCCTGAATACCGGCCTTTTTCTGCTCCAGAACCAGGCGGACGCGCTTTTCATGCTGCCGGAACAGAAGCAGATGATCATGAAGGGTTGAAAAAACGCATATTCCGGACAACGCCAGAAAAACGGCCACAGTTATCTGCGGACGGGGCACGGCACTGGGGATGCCGTACCACATACGAAGAAGAACCAGCACGCCGATGCCGAACAGCAGGGTGGCGGAGAACATGGCATGGTCCGCCGGAATGACGGCGGCGGCGAAAGAAAGAGCCATGGCATAAGACGCCAGAATATATGCCGCCGCTATTCCAAGGGAAATTTTCCATGCCCGGAAAGAGTTCCGGTCCTTGCGAAAACTTTTCCAGAGAACCCAGGCAGCCGCCACGCCCAGCAACACCGGAAGAGCCAGGTATTCATGCATCCGGAACAGGAGCGAAGGGAGAGCTTCCCATCTGCTCCAAAAACCGGAAAGGGGTTCCGCGCAGCCGGGAGTGGCGGAATGCATCCGCGCGGAAATGCCGGGCGCAAGCAGCATGCACAGGGAACCTGCCACCTGGAACACAAGGCCCGCATAAAACCACAAAGGAAGTTTTTCCTTCCGCACCAGGCGGACAAAAACAAACAAGGCTCCCAGCAAAAGCCAGGTTCCCGGAATATTGTTTTCATTGGTCATGCCTGCCGGAAATCCCAGAACAGCCGCAGCGGCAAACTTTCCCCAGCCACTGTTTCTTCCGGAATCTCCCTTTCTCCCGGATTCCGCGTCGTCCAGAAAACCGCGGTACAAACACAGAAAGCCCAGCCAGACGGCGGCGCCCCAAGAATAGTTGGTGGCGCCGGAGAGCCAGTAAATCGTGACGCCGGGCCGGGCCGTGCACGTGAACAGCAGGAGAAGCCCCAATCCGAACAGACGCACGTCCGGCCAGGAACGGGGATCCACCCTGCGCCCGGAAGCCAGATAAAACATCATCAGCGCAAGACCGACCTGTACAAAGGGGTTGAGCAGCATGAAGAGCCATTTTCCCGCCGTCGCTACGGCAAAGGCCAGGTATTCCCCGATTCTGGGATTCCAGGTCATGTAGGAGGCTACGCAGCGCTCCCAGACCAGGCTGAAAGAGAAGCAGTGCTCCATGCCCGTCAGGGCATGATGGTACGCATCGGAAGTGAGAGGACTCCACCAGCTGAGCAGCGCCGTATACAATAAGGCGGCTGCGGTCAGCGCCCAAAACCACACCCTGGACGTGCGGGGGGACATCATCAGCTCGGATCCGGTTTCCTTTTCCGCAGTGCGGGAGGCAGATCCAGGTCTTCCCCATCCAGAATGAGGGGGCGCACACGGGCAAAAAGGCCGTGGCCCGCACGCTCTTCCTCTCCTTCCTCCAGAGGCAAGCCTTCCTCCAGCTCCTTGATGTCAGGCATCGGGACTGACTCCAATTCCGGCTCCGCCTCCATTCCGGAAATTTGCGCAACAGACGCGGACTCCCGGATCGTCTCCTCTTCATCCGGAATCCCGGGAACGGGCCTTACGGGCACCAGTTCCTCTTCCAATTCACGTTCATCCCTCCTGGGGACGGGAACAGGAACGGAAAGATCCGGCTCCGGATGCCGTTCCGGTTCGTCAACCGGGGCAGGAGGTGCAGGCTGAATAATGGTTTTCCCCTCTCCGAGGAAAGATTTTTCCTCCGGCACAAGCACTGTCTGCGACGCCACTTCCCGCTGAAGCACAACAGACGGGGAAACAGATGTCTCTACCACAGGCACGGCGCCCAGCACGGTCAGGGACAGGCGGTCTTCCGTCTGCTGCTCCACGGAAGCGCCGATGTGGAGGCGCACCCCCTTCCCCAGGATTTCCGCCACACCGTCCACCAGGGCTTCCAGGCGCTGCAGTGTCAGGGAAGCTCCGCCGCGCACCAGAACCAGGACATCATCCACTTCCCCCAAACGTTTTTCCAGAAAGAGCGGGGAATGCCGGACCTGATCCAATATGTCCGCCACGGAAGCATCCGCAGACGCTTCACCCACGCCAAAGGAGCAAATTCCTTTTCCCGTTCCGGCTACGCTGAGCAGGTCGTCCAATCCCACCCGGAGCAGGTTTCCGGAAGAATTCAACAGAGACGGCACAATAAGCACGGCGCGGGCTATAAGGGCGTTAACTACGGAAAAGGCTTCCAGCACTCCCCTGTCGGGGTCTATGAGATCTTCCATGGCGTCATTGTCAAACCGCAGCACCATGTCGGAATACAGGGCAAGGCGGGACAGCGCTTCATCCGCCTGGACAGCGCGCCGTTCCCCTTCAAACCTGAAGGGACGGATGACAACGCTAACGACATAAGCCCCCTGTTCCTTGGCCAGACGGGCCGCTTCCGGAGCCACGCCGGACCCTGTTCCCCCGCCCAGCCCGGCGACAAGAACAGCCAGCGCGCTGCCTTCCAGAGCACGGAGAATGGAAGACTCGCTTTCACAGGCCGCCTGGGCTCCTACGGAGGCGTCTCCGCCGGAGCCGAGCCCTCTGGTAAGCCTGGCGCCCAGATGGACCTTGCACGGAACGGCTGAAGCGTTCAAGAGCCGGGCATCAAGATTCATGGCACAAACGGAAGCTGGTTGAGGGGACAGCAACAACACTTCTTCCATTACCTTGGTGCCTGCGGCCCCTATGCCGCACAGGCAGATTTTTCCGGGCAGGCCGGACGGCCCCTGGGGAGAAATTTCCAGCATGGTTGTTAATTTGGATAAAGGTTGATCAGGAGTTCTTCTTTCCGAAGAAACCCAGCATCCGGCCCAGCCAGCTGCGCTGTTGCGGCAGCTCGGCATCCAGAATCTGGGCATACCGTATCAGGCCTATGGCCGTGCAGTAGCGCGGATCGTCCAGGTAGGAAGGCGCTCCGTTTTTGACCAGCGTAGGCCGGCTGATGGCCACGCCGAACACGTGGGAGGCCAGTTCCCCCACGCCGCGCATCAGGCTGGCGCCCCCGCACAGGTACACGCCGTGGCAGCGGTTGCCCTTGAAAGTATCCTTGGGCAGGGAGGATTTGACCAGATTGAAGATTTCCAACAGACGGGAACGGATGATTTCATTCAGCACGTTGCGTTCGATGGCGGCATCCTTCATATGCCCCTCTCCGCGCACGCGCACCATCTCGTTGGTTTTCCCGGAAAAGCTGTTGGCGTCCCCTTCCGTTTTCTTGAGCAGCTCCGCCTGGGCCAGCGGAATGCCGGTCATCAGCGTAATGTCATTGGAAATGTGGTCGCCGCCCAGCGGCACGCATCCGGAGGCCACAAGCTGGCCGTCCAGGTAAAGCACATAGTCTGTCGTGCCCGCTCCCATGTCAATAAGCAGAGCGCCCGCCTGCTTGACCTGCCTGTTGAGTACAAACTGGGCCGTGGCGATGGGGGCAAAAACCACATCCGCAATATCCAGCGGGACTTCCCGCACGCAACGGAAGGAGTTGGTGATGCGGGATTTGATTCCGTGGATGATATGGCAGTCGATGTCCAGGGTTCTTCCGGTCAATCCGGCGGGATTGGTCAGGTTCTCCTGCCCGTCCACGGAAAAGAGGCCGGGCACGCGGTGCAGGACGAATTGTTCCGGCCCCAGGGCGACGTCCCGGGCAATTTCCGTCACCTCGTCCATATGCTCCTGGGAAATAATGCTTTCGTCCGGGGGGAGACGGAATGTCCCCCGATTGTTCTGTCCCACAATATGGGCTCCCGTCACGGACAGATAGACGGTCATGATATCCACGTCCGCATGGTCCTGGGCCATGTTCCACGCATCGTAAATGCACTGGATGACCTTGGAAGTGTCTTCAATCTCTCCGCGAACCACGCCCTCGCTAGGAACCTCACCCACGCCGATGATTGTCACGGTCGCATCCGGCTTCACTTCGCCTACGACCATGCAAGTCTTGCTTGTCCCTATCTCAAGCCCTACGTGAATTTTTGTCTTAGCCATGAAAATCAAGGAACTATCAACGTCCTCACACCTGATAGCACATTACTTTCCATTATTCAAGAAAGCCTGCGCGAACATACGCAGAAAACGCGGTTTTCCTCCGCGCAGCCCCGGTTCAAAGGCCTGTAGGATGGCGCACCAGGAAGTTTCTGGTATTGCGGCCGTCCACTCTCCAGCGGGGACCTTCGCCGCGGCGCCCGCTTCCCGTGGTGTCAAACCGGAGGCCGCAGATGACCATGAAGACGTGTCCGTTTTTGGCATAAATGGAAATCCAGTCCCCGGCGCCTTTCTGCCCGTAATTCAGGAAAAGCCTGGAATGGCGGGTGGACGTGAGCAAACCGGCTTCCTTCAGCACAAAGGAAGTGCTGCCGGAACAGTCATAATGAGTATCATAATGCCTCCTGTGCCCCCCGCCCAGCCGGTACGGCTTGTTGACCAGGGAATTGGCTGCCGCAATGGCGCGCTTGACCTGCGAAGGGGCATTTCTGGGGGGAATGGCTTTCCCGTTGTGCAGCACGGCCGTCTTGCCGGGCACAAAGTGGTAGGCGGGAAGACGCGCAGGAGCTTCAACTTGTTGCTGGGAGGAACAGGAAGAGAGAAAAAGGCCGGCCAAAAGGGCACCAGCCACGGAGAGAGTTCTGTGGGCCGCAAATGTCATAAGAATTATAAACTGCGGAATTCCCGCCCCCTTGGCAAGAAAATAAATTTCCCCCGTCCACATTACATGGTAGACGGGGGAAAGAAATCAGCAATATTTAGCCCTAGGAACGGCTGTGGGCATCCTTTTCCACAGCCGCCCACAGGGAATCCAGGGAGGCCTGGACCTCCGTCAATGCTTCCTTCACAGGGGCGCCCGGTTTCCCGTGCCCGAAGAGGTAGTATTTAATCTTGGGTTCCGTTCCGGAGGGGCGCACCGCAAAACTGCGGCCGTCCGCCAGATCCACAAAAATCATTTTTTCCGCCGGAATGGGATCGCCTTCCGCGTCCACCAGGTCGCCTCTGGAAAAATCCCGGATGCCGCTGACGGCTACGCCGTCCACTTCCGTGGGAGGATTGGAGGAATAGGAGGCGGCAAGGGCGGCGATTCTGGCCGCGCCGTCTGCGCCTTCCATCACCAGTGATTTGCCCATTTCCAAATACACACCGAACTGCTCAAAGAGTTCATGCAGCAGTTCCAGAAGGCTCTTGCCGATGCTTTCCGCATAAGCGGCCAATTCCGCAAAAATGATGGCGGCGGAGTTGGCGTCCTTGTCCCGCACAAAGTCCTGGGCCAGGTAGCCGTAGCTTTCCTCCCCGCCGAAGACAAAGTAACGGCTGTATTCCAGGCGCAGGGCACGCGTTTGTTCCTCGCTCATCCTGCGGTAGCCTTCCCGTTTTTCCGCCGGAATGGCCTGTTCATATTTACCGAGTTTCTGGGCAATATACTTGAACCCCGTGAGCACGTTGACCACTTCATAACCGAAGTGGTGGCCGATGGCATCCTGAAGCCCCGTCGTTACAAAGGTTTTCACCATCACGGCACGGGAACGGTTGGAGTCATTGATGATGCCAAGATCGGACATGCTCATGCAGCGGTACCACGCCAGCAGGGAGCCGATCTGGTTGCCGGTCAGCAGGTGCATTTTGCCGTCTTCCCCGCGCACAGCCACCCCCATGCGGTCCGCATCCGGGTCCGTGGCGATGACGATATCCGCCCCAGAAGCATCCGCCTGTTCAATGGCCAGGGCCAGAGCCGGCGGATTTTCCGGGTTGGGGGAAGCAACCGTCGGGAAACGGCCGTCCTGCACATCCTGCGCCGCCACGGTCTGCACGTTGCAGCCCAGTTCCTTCAACAGGGGCACGATGATATGGCCGCCCGTCCCGTGGAGGTTGGAATAAACGATCTTAGCCCCTCCCCTGTTGAAAAGCTCCGGACGGAGCAGCACGGTTTTCAAGCGATCCATGTAAATACGGTCAAAGGAGGAATCCAGCACATGAAGGGTTCCGCGCCGGTCTTCCGGCAACGGTTCATATTCTTCGGAAGTCAGGGAATTGACCTCCTTGATCACGGCCTTGTCATGCGGAGGCACAAGCTGGGCCCCATCATTGAAGTAAGCCTTGAAACCGTTGTCATGGGAGGGGTTGTGGCTGGCGGTCAGCACCACGCCGGAATCCGCATGGAGTTCCCGGATAGCAAAGGAGATTTCAGGAGTGGCGCGAGGACTGTCGAACAAGTAAATGTCACAACCCAGGTCCGTGCCGATTTTTGCGCAGAATTCGGCAAAGTCACGGGAAAAGTGGCGCGTGTCGTGTCCGATGACCAGGCGGGGCTTCCTGCCCGGGTCCGTAGCCTCCACATGCTTTTTCACATAAATAATCAGGCCCCGCATTGCCCGTCCCACATTGAAGTAGTTCATGCAGGCGGTTCCTACGCAGGGATATTCCGGGCGGCCGTTCACGCCGCCGTTCCCCTGCTCGGCCCGGGTTACGATGCTGCCGATGGTGCGTCCCCGCAGCCCCCCCGTTCCGAAGGCCAGCGTTTTGTAAAAACGGTCGTTCAACTCCTGCCATTCCCCGGCGGCAGCCAGCTCCTCTACGGCCTCGCGTGCTATGGGGGATTTGGTTCCATCCAGCAGAAGGCGGATATTGGTCCGGGAAGACTCCAAAAGCTTCCCTTCTTTAACGGCATTCATCAGGGATTCGTCCAGTGTATTCATGCTGGCGGAATAGTACATCATGCCCCTTGTTTGACAATAGCTCTTTCCATCATGGCCTGAGAAAAAAACGCCATATTCATCCCGGTGCGGGCGCGGGGAACGCTTTCCTTCCCGTCCCCTTTTTATTTAAAGGGACTGGCGGTCATACAGCTCCCGGTACAACGGGCATGAGGCATAAAGCTCTGCATGGGAACCGTCCCCGACGATGCGCCCGCTCTCAAACACCAGAATGCGCGTCGCCACGCGGATGGAACTGAAACGGTGGGCCACGATAAGCGCCGTCCTTCCCTCCACCAGCCGGTCCAGTTCCTGCTGGATCAGGGCCTCGCTTTCCGCATCAAGGGAAGCGGTGGCTTCATCCAGAATCAGAATGGGAGCATCCTTCAGGAAAGCGCGGGCAATCGCTATACGCTGCCGCTGGCCTCCGGACAGCCCGCTTCCTCCGTCGCCAAGCATGGTCTGGTAGCCGTCCGGCATGCCCATGATAAAGCCGTCCGCAGCTGCGGCGCGCGCCGCAGCCACCACCTCATCATCCGCAGCGTCCTGCCGTCCCAGCCGGATGTTTTCCATAATGGTGCCGTGGAACAGGACGGGGTGCTGGGAAACGAAGGCGATATTTTTGCGCACATCGTGCAGGGAAGCGTCCCTCACATCCACGCCATCCACGCGCAGGGTTCCGGAACTAACGTCATAAAACCTGGGGAGAAGGCTGGCAAATGTTGTTTTTCCGGCTCCGCTGGGCCCTACCAGCCCCACTACTTCCCCGGGGCGGATATGCACGTTTATGCCGTCCAGCACCTTGCGGGCACCGTCATAGGAGAAGGAAACGCCGTCATAGTCCAGACAGCCGGCGGCGCGTCCCATAGGAACGGGGTCAGCGGCCTCCGGCATGGTATCCGGTTCTTTCAGGAGGTAATTGATGCGTTCCAGGGAAGCGTAAGCGCTCTTCAAATTGGTAAGCGTCACACCCAGCCGTTTGAGAGGGTCGTAACACATGAACAGGGCGGCAGCCAAAGCAGTAAAATCAGCTTTGGTGATGCCCATTTCATGCCCCCTTACCAGCAAAACGCCCAGACCCAGCGCCGTCACCATTTCCAGCACGGGAACCAGGAAGTGCCTGTACTTCACCGTTCTGAGATTGATTTTGAAAAAACGCTGAATCAGCCCCAGGAAAAGATTTACCTGCTGTTCCTGCATTCCGTAGGAACGGATTTCACGCTGGGAGGCTAAATTTTCCTGGGCTGCGGCCGTAATATTGCCCAGTTCGTCCTGAGCCTGTTTGGACTTCTTCATCACGCGGCGGCCGAAAAAGCGGATGGGCCATATGGCCAGCGCAATCAGCCCCAGATTCATCAGGACCACTGCCGTATTCGGATCAACAAATACCTTGTACACCAGGAAGGCAAGGGCGGTCAGCAGAGTCAGGGGCTGCTTGATGATGTCATTGGCCGCTACCACCAGCCCCCCCTGCACGTTGGCGGCGTCATTAATTAGGCGGCTGATCAGGTCCCCCCGTTTCTGGCGGTCAATGAAGGAAAGGGGCAGCGTCTGCAATTTGGAAAAGGCGTCCAGCCTGATTGCCTCCAGCACTTTCATGCTGACGATGCTGATCCAGTACACGTTGAAGAACGTGCCTATGCCACGGACGGCGAAAACCAGAGGCAGCAGGGAGCATACGGCCAGCAGCACCGCCAGGTGCATGTGTTCCGGGGCCACCAGCCGGGCGATCATGTCCTGAAGCTCCGGGGGAATCTGTGTATTGTCAAACACCACCGGAAATACTTTGGCAATCATCAGCGGAAAGCCGAAACCGCTGGCGGCGGCAGCCAGAGCCCCGGCAGCCAGAGCGGCGATGAACAGCTTCATCACGGGCTTCAAATACCGCGCATATTCAAAAAACTGGCTTAACATGGAGCGCCTCCTTCCTCCTCCGCAACCATCTGCTGCTTATTGTAAAGTTCCCGGTACAGGGGAGAAGAAGCCATCAGCTCCTCATGCGTGCCGTCCGCAACCACACGGCCTTTCTCCAGCACCAAAATGCGGTCCGCCATCCGGATGGTGCTGAAACGGTGGGCAATAATGAACGTCGTGCGGCCGGAAGCCAGCCTCTCAATCTCCTTCTGAATCTGCTCCTCGCTCTTCATATCCAGGGAAGCCGTGGCCTCATCCAGCACTAGGATGGGAGCGTTTTTCAAAAAGGCCCTCGCCAGGGAAACGCGCTGCCGCTGGCCGCCGGAAAGGCCCTCCCCCATTTCCCCGATCATGCGGGAATACCCTTCCCCCGTCTCATTGATAAAACTGTCCACAGCGGACATGCGGCCGGCTTCCTCCACCTCCGCGTCGGAAGCGTCCGGACGGCCGATGCGTATATTGTCCGCCACGGAGCCGCGGAACAGAACGGGATACTGGGAAACCAGCGCTATGTGGGAAAGAAGTTCCTTTTTACTCATCTCCCTCACGTCGATGCCGTCCACCTTCACGCTGCCGGAAAGGACATCATAAAAACGGCACAGCAAATTAATGAAAGTCGTCTTCCCCGCTCCGCTGGGACCGACCAGGGCCACCACCTGCCCGGACGGAATGCGGAGATCAATGTTCCTCATGACAGGAGAGTCCTGCTGGTAACCGAAGCAAACGTTGCGGAACTCCACTTCCCCCTTCCATGCCGCCGGGCTCCTTGGGTTTTCCGGTTCGGGAACGTCATCAGGAGCATTCAGCACGTGGTTGATGCGTTCCAGACCGGCATTAAGGGTTTCCGCCTTGTTATGGACGGCCCCCAGCTTCTTGACCGGCTCATAGCAAAGATACATGGCCGTAGCCAGCGCGGCAAAATCCCCCATGTTCATGCCGTTCATGTTGCCAACCAGCAGGGTGGCGGCCATGGCTATGGCGCTGACGAACTCAATCAAAGGGGTCAGCAGGCTCTGCCACCTGACCGCGCCGATGGATGCCTGGATGTAACGGCGGATCCTGTCCCTGAACAGCCTTATCTGCTGCTGTTCCAGTTCAAAGGCCCGGATATCCCGCTGGGAAGAAAAATTCTCCTGGAGCGTGGAGGAAAGGTCCCCCTGGCTGGACTGCACTACCCGGGCGCGGGCAAGCATTTTTCTGCCGATATACCGGATGGGAATCACGCAAACGCCTACCAGGAGCATATTCGCCAGCAGAATAAGAAACTGCTCGCTGACGGAGGCCCTGTAAATCAGAAATCCTAACGCGGCCAAAAGAGTCAGGGGCTGGATAATAAGGTCATTGGCAATCTGTACCAGGCCGCCCTGGAGAAACTGGGTATCCTGCATCAGGCGGCTCAGCAGGTCCCCCTTCTGCTGCCGGTCGTGAAAAGCCAGGGACAAATCCTGATACTTTCTGTACACCTTGAGCCGCAATGTCTCCAGCACTCCCAGCCCTATTTTGGAAAGCAAATAGACATTGACAAAAGAAGACAGGCCGCGCACCACCACCACCAGCGGGAGCATGGCCGCCGTGGCCCACACCGTCACCAGGGGCAGGTTTTCCGGGCTCACATACCACAAGAGCACCCGTTCCGCCCACGGAGGCAGCGGTTTCCCGTCAAAAATCACGGGAAACATCTCCTGTAAAATCACCGGAATGCCGAAACCGCTGGAAACAGCGGCCACAATGCCTCCGACCACAGCCCACACCAGCGTACCCTTATAAGGAAGAAGATACTCGCGCCACAATGCCCTGGCGCGCTGGATGGAGGATTCCTGCCCCTCTGTTGACTGTTTCCTCATAAGTATTCCGGATGGCCGCGCCCGGGAACGGACGGCGCGCAATCGGCAGGGATCATACCATGAAGACCGTGAATGACAAGCTCCTTGCGATAAAAACTGCATGGGTAAATGCCTGGCGGGCAGACTTCCGGGCATCCCGACTTGCCCGCCACCCCGTAATGGTCTACCTTTCCGTCGCATGCTGAAGACAGGATTAATCCAACCGGAAACCATTCCCGGCCACTTTCCCCGAAATCTCAGAACCATCGTGGAACTGTACCGTTCCTGCCTGGACGCAGGCGCGGAGCTCGTCCTCTGTCCGCCGCTGGCCCTCAGCGGCGTGCATACCGGGGAACTGGCTCTGCGCAGCGGCTTCCGGACCCAGCACCGGGCGGCCCTGGCCTACCTGGCACGGGAAATAGCGGACGTCCCCCTGCTGCTGGGAGCGACGGATGCGGAAGGCATAAGATTCCACCTGTTGAGGAACGGCCTTTCCTTTCCCCGGCAGGCCGTTATCCCTCCCTCCCCGCATGGAAAAGAACGCGTTCCCGTCTTTGGCATCCGGAGAACGGAGGATGAGGCAGTTTTTTCCATCGCCCCGTGGGGAGAAATTCCTCCGCCGCACGTTTCCGCCACATGCCTGCTGCTCCGCACGCCTGCCAACGCATGGCATGAGGGATTGCTGGAACAGGATGAGGAAGAAGCCCGCCTGACGGCGCAGGAAACAGGCCTGCCCGTATTCACGGCCCGCCTGGCCGGGGGAGAAGGTCCGTTTCTGCTGCCCGGCGCATCTTCCGTATGGTCCGGCAATGAAAATCTTCTCAAACGGCTGCGTCTTTTTGAACGGGATTCCGCCGTCATTTCACCGGAACCCCCCACAGGAACGGACTCCCCCCTGCCCTCCCCGGAACAACAGCTCCGGCACGCCCTCCGCAAAGGAATGGAAGACTTCATTCTGAAAAGCGGGTACGGGGCCGTCTGCCTGAATTTGCTGGAAAATTCCGCATCCCTCCTGTTGGCGGAACTATTGAAGGAAACGTGCCCCTCTCTGGAAGTGACGGGGTTCCTCCCCTCCCTGCCCGACATTCCGGAAGAGACACGGGAAAGAGTCCAAGCCTTCGCCGGCACGGCTGGCATTGGCGTACGGACGGTTTCTTTCCCCGCCAAAGCCGGAGGGCTGGACGAAAAAGCTGCAATCGCGTGGCTCATGCGCCAATGGGCGGAAGAAGAAGGCGCCCTGCTGCTCTCTTCTCTGACGGGGACGGATATCATGACGGCGCCCCGCTTCCTTCCAGCCGCTTTAGCCGCGGATTTCATGCCGCTGGGGGATTTATACGAAACGGAACTGGCAAACCTGTTCCCCGGTTTTATTTCTCCCGCTCCGGAGGCCGCCAGGCGCGACGGGTTTCTCATCCGCCTGCACCGGGAACATGAATCCGCCACGGAGCTGGCGAATCGGTTCCCGGAATCGGAAAGGGAAATCCGCCGTCTGCAGCGGCAGGCCCGCGCATCCGAATGGACACGCCTGAAACTGCCGCCGCGCCTCATGCTGCGCTCCATCCCCGGAACGCAGGAAACGCCTTATATCCATCGGCTGGCAGACTGACGCGGAACCTCCCTTTTCCTCCCGTGGCATACATTGCGCTTGCTCTTGAAGAGGAAGAAGTGATTAGTAGAAGCCATGCAATTCCATGTAGCAACCATGATCGGCCGCGCCGCTTTAAGGCTGGTTGACCGGTTGGGGTCAATCGGATTGCTGCTTTATCAAGTGGCTTCATGCATGTGGTCCGGCCAATTCCGGATGCGCGTGCTTGTGGAGCAAATTGCAAAAATCGGGGTGCAATCCCAGCCGGTGGTCATCATCACCGGCGCGTTCACCGGCGCGGTGCTGGAAGCCCAGACACTATTCCAGCTTCAAACGGTGAGAATGGAAACCATGGGCGGGGCCGTCGTCGCCGTGGGCATGTTCCGGGAGCTGGGCCCCGTCATCACCGGGCTGATGCTTGCGGGGCGCGTCGGATCCGCCATGGCCGCGGAAATCGGCACCATGAAAGTCACGGAACAGGTGGATGCCCTTAAATCCATGAATGTGGATCCGGTAGACTACCTGGTGAAGCCGCGGATACAGGCCATGCTTATTTCCATGCCCATCCTGATGATGGAAGCCGTTCTGGTGGGCATCGCCTCCGCGTACATCGTCAGCGTCACCGCCTTTAACGTAGACCAGGCCTACTGGATGCACTTCATGAGCAAATTCGTCACCATGGGGGACATCATCGTAGCCCTGGTCAAGGCTCTTGCTTTCGGCCTCATCATTTCCACCATCTCCTGCCGGGAGGGGCTGAACACCACGAACGGCGCCGTGGGCGTAGGCAAATCCACCATGCAGGCCATGGTGTACGCTTCCGTGGCCCTGCTCATCGCCAACTTTATCCTGACCATGATCCTCAACTCTTTCTTCCCCATGGGATTCATGAGATAGCCTTTCCCCGCCGCCATGCAGCCATTCATCCGCGTCCATCAGCTCAGACAAAGCTTCGGCACCCAGGAAGTGCTGAAAGGCGTAAGCTTTGACGTGGGCAAGGGAGAACTGATGGCTTTAATAGGAGGTTCCGGAGCCGGGAAAAGCGTCATTCTGAAACATCTGGACGGCCTGATGGACCCCTTGGACGGCTATGTGGAAATAGACGGCAGGCGCATCAGCGGCGCGCCGGAAAAAATCAAAAAGCAAATCCGCAGCAACATCGGATTCATGTTCCAGCAGGGAGCCTTATTCGATTCCCTGAGCGTGGGAGAAAACGTAGCCTTCCCCCTGCGGGAGGCGGGGATCAGGGATGAAAACGAACTGGACACCCGTATCTCAGCCGCTTTGGATTCCGTAGGACTGCTGGGACAGCAGGAAAAAATGCCGGCCAGCCTCTCCGGCGGCATGATCAAGCGCGTCGCCGTAGCCAGGGCAATCATTACCACTCCGGAATGCCTGCTCTATGACGAACCCACAGCGGGCCTGGACCCCATTGTTACGGACAGCATCAGCTTCCTCATCCGGCAAATCTGCAAGGACAAAGGCATCACCACCGTCATTGTCTCCCATGACATGCCCAGCGTGATCCGCATCGCGGACAAAATCGTCTATCTCAGAAACGGTGAGGTTTACTGGACGGGAACTCCGGAAGAACTGCTGCACTCCAAAGACGAAATCCTGCAAAAATTCCTGTACGGGGACTCCGGGGAAAACTGGGCAGCCCTGGCCGGCAAAAATGAAAACTTCCAACGGGTTCTGCTGGAACGGGCGGAACGGGAACGCAAACAATAACCATCTTGCCACAGAGCCATGAAACAGAAACTTAAACCGGAAACCTGGGTAGGCATCTTTCTGATCGCCGGGATCCTGATGATTATCGGAGTCATCCTGGGATTCGGCAACATCAAAACATCCAAGGAGCAAACCTACCCCATCAACATCATTTTCAAAGATGCGGCGGGGCTCATCAAGGATTCCCAGATCCGCCTGGGCGGCGTCACGGTGGGGAAAGTCACCAAAGCCCCTGAACTCCTGCCTTCCGGCAATGAAGTCATGCTGGAAGCCAACATCCTGAGCGACGTGAAAATCCAGCAAGGGTCCGTCTTCCGGGTGGACATGCAGAACATCCTGGGCGACAAATACATCGATATCGTCCCTCCGGCCCAGCCCACGCATGAATACATCCTTCCCCATGCCACCATCATCGGTCAGCCGGAAAGCGACTTCAGCAAAATCAAAAACAATGCCGTGGGCGCCACAGAGGAAATCCTGAAAATCCTCAAGCAAATCGAGAAAAATTCGGACAACATTGACGACGCCATCCTCAATATCGGAGAGGCGGCCAAAGGGCTGGCCCAGACGACCAGGCTGATCAACGAGGGCATCCTGAACCGGGAGAACCTCCAGAACCTCGGCAGCGTACTGTCTCAAATAAACCGGGCGGGAGAACAGCTCCCCGGCCTCATGGAAGAAACGCGCTCCTCGGTCGCGGCCATGAAAGACACCGTCCGGGATGCCCGCAAACTCATTGCCGGAGCTGAAGAAAAGCTCAACACTCTGGACCCCGCCGTCAAGGCAATCCCCCCTACGCTGGCCGCTCTGAGGAAAGCATCTGAACAAATCTCCTCTTTCACGGCTGATGCACGTAAAAACCAGGGCTTTCTTGGGCTGCTTATGTACGATGCTCGCTTCCGGGCCAACGCTCAGGAATTCATCCGCAATCTGAGGGATTACGGCATTCTGAGGTACCGGAATCCTAACGAACCCCAAGTCAAACCGGACCCCCGCGGCGGTTTTTCAGGAAGCCGCCGCTGAGAGACCGCACAATTCCGGGTGAAGCCGCTTTACACACTTGCCAATAGTGGGAAGCGTGCTAAATAATTTCCAATGTGAGAGGCGAAAACATGTAAGTCGACATGTTTTTCAACAGGAACCAACCCTTAATACTCTAATCAACCATGCAAGACAACCAAACCGAACTTGAAACGACCGCAGCAGCAAACGACACTTCCTGCTCCTGCCCTTCCGCCCGCGAGCTTGCCGTCACCAGATTTCAACAGGCCAGGGCCTTCGCCGCAGCTAAAGTAAACCAAATCCGCAAGGCGGCTACGGAACAGGCCAGCACCATCTGCGACTACGCCCAGGAAAAGGGAGAAGTCATCCGTGACAAGGCCAAGAAGTTCCACGAAGCAGGCGAAGAATACGTGAAGGAAAAACCCACCCAGTCCGTGCTGATTGCCATGGGCGTGGGCCTTCTCATCGGTCTGCTTATCCGCCGTCGTTAATCCTCTCCCTTCATCCCGCGCCATGCGTGCCATGCGCATGGCGTCCTCCTTCCCCTTTCAAACCGAACCATGGGACTGATCGACAAACTCAAGCGAACCTTCGTCACCCCCCTTGTGGAGGAAAAGGAAGAAGGGATGGCCATGGTCCGGTCCCTCCGGGAAACCGGGACGGCAGCCCTGGCCCATGCGGAAGCCCTGGCCGCGCTGCTCAAACTGGAACTGAAGGAAGCGTCCAGCAGGCTGGGCAAAAAAACGGCCTTTCTCCTGATGGGCGCCTTCATGGCCTTCTTCGGCTATCTATTTCTGTGGTGCCTTCTGACTGTGGTCATGGCGTATTTCTGGGGAATCATCGCCGGGCTTGCCGTAACCACGGGCTTTCATCTCCTGGCCGCCGCAGCCGGGTTCATCCTTTTCAGCCGAACCCATGTAACGCCTATCGCTCCGGCGACGGCGGAAGAACTTAAAACGGATTTATCATGTCTGCAAATGGCTCTCAAGAAAAGCTCGCACTCCTGATGCGGGTAGCTTCCTCCCGGCTGGACATCGTCAATGAGGCGGACAGCCTGGTGCAAAAGACGCAGCAGCAGGCCGACCACTTCCGTAAATTGAAAAAAAAGGCCATGTCCCTGCCTGTAATCGGCTCTATTGTCGGAACGGTGGGAGGCATTCTTCTCATCCGCATGTTTGCGGGGAAAAAAAGCAATCCGGCCCCTCCCCCGCAGCCGCGCACTTCCGGAAGCTGGGTTAATTCCTCCATCTTCCGTTTCATCGTTGAAATTCTGATTACCCTGGCTTTCCCTTCCCTGAAAAAAATGGGGATCGGCCTGGCCGGTAAAAAATTCCTCAACCTGTTCAAATAACAGGATTTTCAGACCAATACAGCGGTTTTCTGCCGCTTCTTGAAAAAGGTTCGGGAACTCCGCTGCCGTAAAAAATGGGGATGTTCCCGCGCCGTTAAATGAGAACCTCCCCATATCCTTCCCGTCTTCCAGGGAACAATAAATCATGCCTGGCGTAAAAAGCCGGCCTGCCGCGCCAGCCCCCCCCCCGTTCCATCATCCTCCCCTTCCCCGGAAACAAACGCCCGCAGCTCTTCCGCAAAACTTCCCCTCTCGAAATTCCTCACCCGTCGCGGAACAGAGCAAAGCCGCTTTCACGGAAATCGGTTCCCAGACATTTTTTGCTGGTCAAAAAAGCTCTGTTTTCGTTAATATGCAGCTTTATCAGTTTGCTGCATTCACAACATGAGCGAATACATTTTGCCCCACGTCGACGGATATCTCAAACTTGGACAGGATTATGACTGTTCCGATATCCACCTTGCCGTCAACAGCCGTCCCACCTGGCGCCGGTTCGGCCAGCTTCTCCCCATCTGGGAGGAAGCGCCCAATCTCACGCCCCAGGACACGGAAGTGCTGGCGAGGGGCTTTCTGGAAGACCCGGAATGGAACCGCCTTCAGCAACGGGGGGACGTGGACTTCGCATACGCCAATGACTTTGGCCGCTACCGCGCATCCGTGGTTAAACAGCGCCTGGGCTATGACATCTGCTTCCGCATCATCAACACGCGGGTGCGGACCATGGAGGAAATAGGCCTGCCGACGGAATACGTGGTGCCCCTCACCCGCTACACCAACGGTCTCATTTTAGTCACGGGCTCCGTAGGTTCCGGTAAATCCACCACGCTGGCCTCTATCGTGGATTTCATCAACCAGGACCGCCACGACCACATCATCACGCTTGAAGACCCCATCGAATACCTGATTCCCTCCAAAAACTGCCACGTCAACCAGCGCGAAGTGCATAAACACACGGAATCCTTCGCGCGGGCCCTCCGCGGAGCCCTCCGTGAAGACCCTGACGTCATCATGGTGGGCGAAATGCGCGACCTGGAAACCATCTCCCTGGCGCTCACGGCGGCAGAAACCGGCCACCTGGTGCTCGGCACCCTGCATACGGGCTCCGCAGCCCGTACGGTGGACCGCGTGCTGGACGTCTTCCCGGTGGAACAACGCGACCAGATCCGCATCATGGTCAGCGAATCCCTGCGCGGCATCATCTCTCAGCAGCTGGTTCCCAGAGCAGACGGCAACGGCCGCGCTCTGGCCATTGAAATGCTGGTTAATACGCCGGCTATCGCCAACTGCATCCGCGAAGGTAAGACATTCATGATTCCCGGCTGCATCCAGACAGGGAAAGCCCAGGGCATGATCCTGATGGACGACTCGCTCCGGGCCCTGCACCAGGCGGGCCTCATCACCACGGAAGACTGCATCTTCCGCGCAGAAGACAAAACCATCATGAAATCCTTCCTGGGAATCAAGTAACCTTTAATTTTGAAACACTCCTGTTATGGCTGTCATCGACCAATACTTCAAATACCTCGTAGAAGCGGGCGGTTCCGACCTTCACCTCAGCGAAGGCCAGCCTCCTAAAGTCCGCGTTAACGGGACCATCTCCGCCATCTCCGACGAAAACCTGGAAGGCCAGGCGTTCAAAAACCTTCTCGCTGAAATATGCGATCCCCAGGCCTTCCAGAAATATCTGGAAGAAGGAGACCTGGACTTTGCCTATGAAATGGATGAAACATCCCGTTTCCGCTGCAACTACTTCAAGCAGCAGCACGGCCTGGGGGCTGTTTTCCGCCTCATTCCCACCAAAATAGCCACGCTGGAAGAACTGGGCGTGCCTACGGTGGTCAAGGAATTCGCCCATATGAGATCCGGCCTTGTGCTGGTCACGGGGCCCACCGGCTCCGGTAAATCCACCACGCTGGCCGCTATCATCGACTACATCAACAGCAACCAGGCGCGGCACATCATCACCGTGGAGGAACCTATCGAATTCGTCCATCCCAATAAAAAATCCATCGTCACCCAGAGGGAAGTGCCTCTCCAGACGCCTTCCTTCGCAGACGGCCTCCGGGCTTCCCTTCGTGAAGACTCCGACATCGTGCTGGTGGGTGAAATGCGCGACCTGGAAACCATCTCCCTGGCGCTCACGGCGGCGGAAACCGGCCTTCTGGTATTCGGCACCCTGCACACGAACAACGCCAGCAAAACCATTGACCGTATCATTGACGTATTCCCGTCCGACCAGCAATCCCAGGTGCGCACCATGCTTGCGGGTTCCCTCCGCGGCGTCGTGGCGCAGCTCCTGATGAAGCGCAGCGACAAACCGGGACGCGTAGCCGTCAATGAAATTCTCTTTGCCACGCCGGCCGTGGCGGCCATCATCCGTGAAGGCGCCACGCAGAAAATCCCTGACGTCATCGTCGGCGGCAAGGCCATGGGCATGCAATTCATGGATGACGCCATCTGGCAAAAACTCCAGCAGGGCATCGTCTCCCCGGAAGAAGCCTACATGAAGTGCATTGAAAAGAAGAGATTCCGCAACTTCCTTCCTCCGGAATCCGCCCGCCTGGCAGACTCCGGCGGCGGAAACTAAGCTCTTTGCCCTCCTTCTCCTGCCATGTCTCCCACTGGAAAATTCACGCTCAGGCTTGTGATTTATGGAGCCTTCCTGCTCTATCTGGTGGGAGACTTGTTTGTCTGGCACGGCTTTCTGGCCGGCAGGATGGACGCGTACCTGAAACCGTTGCCGGGGCCGCCAGGAGACAACTCCGCCCGGATAGCGGAAGTGTACGGGGAACCCGTCACCGCCAACCAGCTTTCCCGAAGAATTACGGAACTGAAAATGCTGCGCCAGCCTCCCGTGCTGGATATGGAAGGCGGGATCAAACTTACTCATGAACCGGACATCCCCGGCGACCTGGCTCCGCGGGCCAGGTATGACCTGATTGGCTCCTCCCTTCTGCGCCTGAAAACCAGCGTCAATGACCTCCAGCTCCCCAACCGCAACGCGGAAGCGGCACGCGCCGTGGAACAAATCCGGTCCCGTTTTGACGGAGACACGGAACAATACCTGAAAACCCTGCATGGTCAGAAATTGACGCAGGAACAATTTCAAAAAAAAATAGCGGCCAGGCTCAAACAGACGGAACAGCTCTACCGGGCAACCGCCCAGGCGGCGGAAGCGTCCGACGAAGACCTGAAAACCTACTACAACCTGATCCGGGACCAGCTCACCCCTCCTGATCTGCGGAAAACCAGGCACATCTTCCTGGCTACCCTGAACAGGGAAGAAGCCCAGGTCCGGCAAACCGCGGAAACGCTGCTGGAGCGGCTGAAGGCAGGGGAATCCTTCTCCCGGCTCGCCAGGGAATTCAGTGAAGACGAACGTTCCGCTCCCGCAGGCGGGGAACTCGGCTGGATAAGCCCCGCCCGCGCCAAGGAAACCCTGGGTCTGGCGTTGGCAGACGTCCCGGACAACAGGCCGGTACTTCTCAAAAGCCGGTGGGGGTGGCACCTTGTGGAAGCATCCCCTGTCAAAAAAGGGAAAACGCCATCCTATGAAGAAGCGCTTCCGGCCCTGAGGGATGCAGCCCGGAGCCTCAGAAAAGCTCAAGCCGTGGGATTGTACATGGACGGCCTTTTTGAAGAAGCCCATCTCAGGAACCGCATTAAAAACAAGCAGGGCCGCTGACGCCCCAATTCCGGCAAACGGGCCTTCGCAAAAATCGGAAACATCAGGCCCGCCTGCCTTTACACCTGAACATTCCCGCAGGCCCTCCGGCTTCCAGACCGGGGCGTTCCTCCTTTCCCGTAAAAGCCGGGCGTTCCCGGAAATAGCCATCTTCCCTGCGGACGGCCTCCGGCAATCATGAAACACCCGCACGAGATGAGGAAAGGCGGCATCTTCCTTCTTATTTGCCTTTCCTGACGAATTCCGCTTGCTTTCAAACGCGGGATGAACTAAATTCTTTCCGGTATTTCCCACGGGGTATTAGCTCAGTTGGTAGAGCGTCTCGTTCGCAATGAGAAGGTCAGGGGTTCGAATCCCCTATACTCCACCATCCATCTCTCTTTCCCGCTACTGTTTTTTATTCGGGAATAACGGGTAGCCCTATGAATGGTAACTTATTTAAAATTGTACTGGTTTCAGTCGTTGCCATTCTTTTAGCCATCATAGGCGGCATCATGTCGGCGGACGGCGATCCCTTTTCTATAGTTCTGGCTGTTTCCCCCTTTATCCTGGCCGCCTTATTCCTGATGAAGGGAAAAGTGTGGTATCTGTGGATACTGATACCCATTCTTTTCCTGCCCATCCCCTCCTTAAGGGATTACGCTCCCCTCCTTGCTTACGGAATAACCCTTCCTTGTTACTTGTGGAACGCCATGCTCAGGCGTTCAAGCTTGACGTGGAATTCCGCCCCCCTTCTGGACGCTGTCGTCCTCGTGCTGTTCATGCACGTGGGCTATATCTTCCTGAGCCACCCTTTCGCTCTGGGGCTGGATGTGCTGGAAGACTACTACGGAGGCAAGGGATACATCCTTTTCCTCCAGGCCCTCCTGGCCTATCTCTGCCTGTCCTCGTTAAAAACGACCAGCCATGAACTGGGCAAGGTGCTTCAATGGGCTGTTTTCCTGACCATCGTTTTTACCCTTATCCTAACCGCCCGAAGCCTCCTTTCTCCGGATAGCGCCGGGGCGGATCTTGCCGCGAGCGCGGGCTCCGCAGGCACACTCTCCGAAAACTCCCGGAACTCTTCCTTCCTCAGAATTTCTATCTTGGTGATGCAGCTGCTCATCATCAACTACTCCGTGTGGCAGATGATCAAACGTCCCTGGTGGGGGGCGTTGCTTCTTCTTGGAACCGTTGGCATCCTGTTAAGCGGATTTCGCTCCGCCATGGCCCAGGTTCTGTTCCTGTTCTTCACCATATCCCTAATTTACAGAAGATGGTTCTTCTGCCTTCTGGCTCCCGTCCTCGGAGTGCTATTGCTCTTGCTGCTCTCCTCTGCGGGCATGCTCCATTCTCTGCCTTTCGGCATCCAGCGCACCCTCTCAGCCGTTCCTTTCCTGGACGTCAGCGCGCAAGCCAAGGCAAACGCCGAAGACTCCATCAACTGGCGCTTTGAAATGTGGAGCTGGGCTCTGGATGACCGTGAACACTTTATTCAGGACAAAATATTCGGAGACGGCTTTTCACGGGATATCAGCATCGTGAAAGCCAATGTGTATGAAGAAGCCTACAACCTGAGCAAAGACCAAAGCGCCTTTGCTTGGAACGGCCAATGGCACAGCGGCCCCATTTCCACAATTCAAACGCTCGGCTACATAGGGATTTCCCTGTACCTTATCCTGTCCGTCGTTGGCATGACCTACGCATGGATCGTCAGTAGAATTTACCGCAACCATCAATACAAGCTCGGCATCCTGTATGTTTCCGCCGTCTATTTCACCAAACCAATCTTCTTTTTCCTGATCTTTGGGGAAAGCATCACCATTGCGATGGACATCATATCCCTGGCCATCATCAAAGTACTCTACTCCTGCGCCAAGAGGGAGGGCCTCTATGTATCCCTTCATGTCCGCAAGGAATACATGCCGCTCATGATCCGGAAAACGCAGGAAAAACGGCAAGCCGCCGCAACGGCATCCATTTCCGGCTGACTGTTCCTTCCCGGGAAAAACAGGCGTCCCCTATGCTTGAGGCTGGACTAATTCAAAGGGAGTTGCTACCTTTCGGGGCGGTTCCTTTTCCCATGGCAGCAGATACTTCCCATCATATCATCGGCCTCATTCCGTCACGCTGGGGTTCCTCCAGATTTCCGGGCAAGCCCCTTCATCCCATTGCAGGAAAACCTCTTGTCCAGCACGTATGGGAACGCGTCTGCCGCTGTTCCCGCCTGGACGCCATCGCCATCGCCACGGACGACCAGCGCATTTTTGACGCCGCCGTATCCTTTGGAGCCAGGGCCATCATGACCTCTCCGGACCATCCCAGCGGCAGTGACCGCCTGGCGGAAGCGGTACGTTCCTTCCCTGCCGCCACCCATATCGTCAATATTCAGGGGGACGAACCTCTCATTGACCCGGCCCTGATTGACAGGCTGGCGGAAGCCCTGGTCTCGGACGAAACCCTCTCCATGGCCACCGTCGCCTGCCCCATCAGCGCCCGGGAGGATCTGGACAACCCGAACATTGTCAAAGTGGCCCTTGCCCGTAACGGAGACGCCCTGTACTTCTCCCGTTCCGTCATTCCCTATGCCCGCCACCCCCGCGTAGCGCCGCCTTTGCGCCATCTGGGTATTTACGCCTACCGCCGCGACTTCCTTGAAAACTATGTTCGCTGGGCCCCGACCCCCCTGGAACAGACGGAATCCCTGGAACAACTGCGCGCACTGGAAAACGGGGCCAGAATCCGGGTCATCCTGACGGACCACGTCAGTGTGGGCGTGGATACGCCGGAACAGGCGGAACAGGTGGAACAAATCTTATTAAACATACACTAGGAAGCAAATCATGAAATATATCTTCGTCACAGGCGGTGTTGTCTCCTCTCTCGGCAAAGGACTGGCGGCGGCATCCATCGGCACGCTGCTGGAACGCTGCGGACTCAAGGTAACCCTTCAAAAATTCGACCCCTACCTGAATGTGGACCCCGGAACGATGAGCCCGTTCCAGCACGGGGAAGTGTACGTCTTGAACGACGGAGCGGAAACGGACCTGGACCTGGGCCATTACGAACGCTTCGTCCATTGCAGCCTCTCCCGGCTAAACAACCTCACTTCCGGACAGGTCTTTGAAAGCGTGCTGCGGAAGGAACGCCGGGGAGACTATCTGGGAAAAACGGTTCAATACATTCCGCATGTCACGGATGAAATCAAAAACCGCCTCTATGAAGTCACGGAAAAATCAGACGTGGACATCATCATCACGGAAATCGGCGGCACGGTCGGGGACATGGAAGGCCACATTTTCCTGGAAGCCCTGCGCCAATTCGCCCTGGAAGTGGGCCGTGACAACGTCTGCTTCATTCACGTCACCCTGCTCCCCTATATCAAGGCCGCCGGGGAAATGAAAACGAAGCCCACCCAGCAATCCGTCGCCAAGCTCCGGGAAATCGGCATCCAGCCGGACGTGATCATCTGCCGGACGGAATACGACATGAGTGAAGACGAACGCCGCAAAATCGCCATGTTCTGCAACGTGGAAGCCAAAAACGTCATTGCCTTCCGCGACGTCAAAAACACCATCTACGAATGCCCTCTGGATCTCAGCCAGGATAAAATAGACCGCATTGTCACCAGGCGGCTGGGACTGGACGTTCCGGCGCCCAATCTGGCGGACTGGCAGCGTTACGTCGGCAGGGTCATCAGCCCCAGCCACTCCATCAGGATTGCCGTAGTAGGTAAATACATCGCTCTCCAGGACGCCTACAAATCCATCTATGAATCCTTCACTCACGCCGGTGCGGAAAATGACGCCCGCGTGGAAATTCTCCGGATAGACGCGGAAGAAATTGAGGAAAAGGGCGCGGAGGCCATGATTGGCTCCGTGGACGGCATTCTGGTGCCGGGCGGCTTTGGAGACCGCGGCATTGAAGGGAAAATCCAGACGGTGGAATACGCGCGCACCAAAGGAATCCCGTTCCTGGGCATTTGCCTGGGCATGCAGGTGGCCGTCATTGAGTACGCACGCCACATCTGCGGCATGGATGACGCCAACTCCACGGAATTCGACCAGAAAACCACCCACCCCGTCATCAGCCTCCAGGAAGAGCAAAAAGGCATCAAGGCCATGGGAGCCACCATGCGCCTGGGCGCCTACAAGGCCCTGATCCGGCCCGGAACGCTGGCGCACAAGCTTTACGGCAAGGACAGCGTTACGGAACGCCACCGCCACCGATACGAATTCAACCCGGCCTACCGCGACGAACTGGAAAACGCGGGGCTGGTCATCAGCGCCGTCAATGACGAACACGGACTGGTGGAAGTCGTGGAACTTCCCGATCATCCCTTCTTCATCGCCTGCCAGTACCATCCGGAATTCCAGTCCGCTCCCAACCGGGCCCACCCGCTCTTTTCCGGCCTGGTTTCAGCCGCGCTGGAGCACAAGAGCCACTCCTGACCCTTTCATTAAGCCCGGGGCCTTTTCCGGAATTTCCATTCCGGAAAAGGCCTTCTCTTTCCAGGCATGCTCACGGACCTTTTCGTCATCGTCATTTACTTTCTGGCTATCTTCTGCATTGGCATTTATGCGGGACGAAAGCAAAACTCCCTGACAGACTATGCCCTGGGCAACCGCTCCCTGCCCTGGTGGGCTATTCTGGCCTCTATCCTGGCGGCGGAAATCAGCGCGGCCACCTTCCTGGGGGCTCCCGGAGAAGGATACCATACCCGCAACTTCACATACGCCCAGCTCTGCATCGGCACCATCCTGGGCCGCATCATCGTCGGCAGGCTCTTTCTCAAGCCCTATTATGACTACAAGGTTGTTTCCATCTATGAATACCTGGAAAAAAGATTCGGGCTCCTGACGCGGCGGACAGCCTCCATGGTCTTCCTGATCAGCCGGGTGCTCGCCAGCGGAACCAGGCTCTATTTCGCGGGCATTCTGCTGGTCATTGCCTACCAGTTCCTGACAGGCGTCACGGCAAACGCCGACCAGATTGTCCTGCTCTACATTGCCGCCCTGGTTGCCATCTCCGTCGCCACGACAGTTTATACCGCGATCGGAGGATTGAAAGCCGTCGTCTGGACGGACGTCCTCCAGGCCGTCGTTCTGGGAGTCTCCATGCTTTCCGCCCTGTGGGTACTGTTTTCCCATATCCCCGGAGGGTGGAGCTCCATCTCCGCCGCCATGAATGGTGGAGACGATTGGAAATTCTTCTCCTGGGGAACCGGAGAAGGCCTGGACTTCCTCCAACAATGCGCCCGCGTGCTGGGCCAGGAATACACGGTGTGGGCAGCCTTCCTGGGAGCAACCTTCATCACCATGGCTACGCATGGCACGGACCAGGACATGGTGCAGCGCATGCTGGCGGCAAAAAACAGCAAGGCGGGAACGCGTGCAGTCATCGTATCCGGCTTGCTGGACTTCCCCATCGTCATCATTTTCCTCTTCACGGGCATTCTTCTCTATGTCTTCTACCAATACAACCCGGCAAACCTCCCCGCCGACACGCCGCAGCTGCATGTGTTTCCCTACTTCATCATCCATGAACTTCCCAACGGCATCCGCGGGCTGCTGATCGCCGGACTTCTGGCGACGGCCATGGGCTCCCTCTCCACGGCTCTAAACTCCCTGGCGACTACCGCCACCAAGGACTGGTACCAGGGGATATTCAAACCGGAAGCCACGGAACGGCAGCTGCTCCGGTGCGTGCGCTGGGGAACGGCCGGTTTCTCCCTGCTGCTCATCCTCGTGGGTTCCATCACAGCGTGGTATGTGGTGCATCACCCGGAAGTCCGCATCATCCAAATAGCCCTGGGCATTTTCGGCTATACCTATGGCTCCCTGCTTGGCATCTTCCTGTTGGGAATGCTGACCCGCACCAGAGGCAGCGACTCAGGAAACATCATTGCCATGGCGGCAGGATTCTTTGTCATCGCTTTCCTGACGGAACTCATCCCCCTGCCCTCCGGCTGGCAACAATATGTTCCGGAAATAGCATTTCCGTGGCGCGTTACCATCGGAACCCTGGTTACTTTTACCGTCGGCTTCTGTTTCAGAAAGCGCCGCCTTCCCATGCGCTGAACGGTGAACGCCGTTCCCCCCCGGCCACATTCATGTTCCGCATTCCCCTTCAAACCTCCCGTCAATGGGAGTAAAGGTGCAAGCGAAAAATAGGGGATTAGGGGATAAAATCCCTGAG